>Ga0116230_10005559_pt1 | contig 12382 bp, 11 predicted proteins | sample S1TSphfallax_3_FD_88678 | JGI IMG/M metagenome (GOLD analysis project Ga0116230, IMG submission 88678) | Host-associated microbial communities from peat moss isolated from Minnesota, USA - S1T2_Fd - Sphagnum fallax MG | ecosystem: Host-associated > Plants > Peat moss > Unclassified | place...
GCGACCACGGTGATGTCTATGATCGCCTGATGATTCGTCTGCTTGAAATGCACGAGTCTGTGAGGATTCTTAAGGCGGCACTGCGTGATATTCCCTCCGGCCCTATTCAGGACCCGAAAACCAAGCTACGCAACTTCAAACCGAAAGCGGGCGAGGCATACGGCCGCATCGAAGCACCCAAAGGGGAGCTGGGCTTCTACCTCATCAGCGACGGCGGATTTAATCCATATCGTTACCGAGTGCGCCCACCGAGTCTGATCAACCTCACCATCCTTGAGGATTTGTGTTTGGGCCTACGGCTTGCCGATGCAGTTGCCATACTCGGCAGCGTGGATATTGTTCTTGGCGAGGTGGACCGCTAATGCTGGGAACAGGAATACTGAAAGGTCTGGCGGAGACAGCGCGCAATTTCTTTGGCAGCTTTGTCTACAAAGAGCGGCTCACCACGGTGCAATATCCAGAGCAGCGCCTGCCGCGCATGGAGTCATCACGCAATTTTCCGTTCCTGATTTTTGATGGTGAGGACTGGCAGAAAGGCCTGCGCTGCGTCTCCTGCTTTATCTGCGAGAAGGAATGTCCACCCAAGTGTATCCACATCACCAAAAGTACTGAGAAAAAGCCCGACGCCACCGGCAAGTTGCAGTTCTACCCTGAAGCTTTTGATATTGATGTTTCCGTCTGCATGAGCTGCCAGATTTGTGTTGAAGTATGTCCCTTTGATGCAATCAAGATGGACAATAATTTTGAACTGGCAGTGCATGACCGCTTTGGTGAACTCGTCCTGAAACGCGATCAGCTCGCCAAATCGAATGAATACTTCAACAGCATTCACCCGATTGAGGCTGAAGAAGTCGATACTCGTCTCGCTGCAGAGCGCGCAGCAGCAAAGGCCAAGGCTGATGCCGCAGCGGCAGCCGCAGCCGCAAAAGCAGCGGCTGCACCGGCTGCGACTCCAGCCCCCACAGCAGAAGGGGGGGGAGCATGACGCCAGTGCAAATCGCCGACCAAATATTCGTATTGATAGACCATTGGCTGATTGACCAATGCCCTACTATATTTCAGCCCATAGTCGCTGCCATCCTGCCTGTCGTGGTTATCCTTGGGCTATTCCCTGCACTGTTTGCATTTACCACCGTGCTGGAACGCAAGGGCTTGGGCCGCATCCAAAACCGCATGGGACCAAACCGCACCGGCCCGCTGGGTCTGCTACAGCCAGTAGCAGACGGGATCAAGTCTCTCACCAAAGAAGACACCGTCCCGCGCGCTGCGGACAAGATCGTAAACTTCCTTGCGCCAGTGGTGCTGGTCATCATTGTGTTTCTCACTTTTGCAGTGGTGCCGGTCGGTCGCAATATGGTACTCGCCAACCTTGACTCCGGTGTGCTCTATTTCTTTGCCGTAGGTGCAGCCACTGAGCTAGCAGTATTTATGGCTGGCTGGTCAAGCCGCAACAAATATGCTCTGCTCGGTGCCATGCGCGCAGTTGCCCAGATGATTAGTTATGAAGTGCCGCTATTGCTTTCCGCCACCTGCGCTGTGATGATTGCTGGCGCGCTCTCGACCACCACCATCGTCGAGCAGCAGGCCAGATACACCGGCATCTGGCCGCACTGGTATGTCTTCACTCCATGGGGTTTCGGCGCGTTCATTCTTTTTATGATTGCGGCGCTGGCGGAGTCGAACCGCTCTCCATTTGATCTGCCCGAAGGCGAGTCGGAGATCATCGCTGGCTATCTCATCGAATATTCCGGCTTCAAATTTGCGCTGTTCTTTCTCGGCGAATATCTTGGCATGTTTGCCATCAGCGGCATGGGCATCACCTTATTTCTTGGCGGATGGTCTGCCCCCTTTTCATTCTTGACCTGGATACCCAGCTACCTCTGGTTCTTCGCGAAGCTGTTCGCCATAATCGCAGTCTTCATTTGGATACGAGGCACTCTGCCGCGCCTGCGCACTGACCAGCTAATGAACTTCGCTTGGAAATTTATGCTGCCCATGTCGCTCATCGTTTTAGTCGATACTGGCCTCTGGCGATGGCTCACACCGGGCGCAGCACGCTGGACCATCACCTCACTGGTGGTCATCATCCCATATATTGTTCTTGGCCGCGCCGCCGGATCAGGCAAAATTGAGAAGCGGAGTTATCGATATGCGACTTAACTTCGCGCAGTCAAAACTGGGAGCGCCGCGATGACTTTTGCTCTGCCAGCAATATTTGCCATACTCACCCTTGCCGGGGCCGTTGCTGCTCTGGTACTGCGGAATTTGGTGCATTGTGCATTGTCCCTAGTGTTTGCCTTCGCTGGCCTAGGTGGAGTTTACATCTCTCTTGGAGCGCAGTTTGCTGGTCTCGCGCAGGTGCTCGTCTACGCTGGCGGAGTTGCAATTCTCATCGTCTTCGCTGTGTTGCTGGTACGCGAGCGCGACGAGAAACAGGACCATACCACCATCCGCTGGGGCAATCTGCTGAGTGGCATAGCTGTCTCAACGCTAGTGTTCATCGCACTGGCACGATGCATCCTCTCCAGCACTGGCCTCCACAATGCTGCGCCAACTGCACCGGTGGCTGAAATCCGCGAAATCGGCACAATGATGATGTCGGTGGACATTCTCCCACTCGAAATTATTGGTGTGCTGCTGACTGCTTCCATGCTGGGTGCCGTTATCATCGCACTGAAAGAGGCCCGCAGATGACACTCGATATTTTATTGCTGGTCTCCGCAGCCCTCTTCACTCTGGGTCTGGCATCATCATTATTGCGTCGCAACGCTATTCTGGTATTGGTTGGGATCGAGTTGATGCTGAATGCCGCAAACCTAAACTTCATCGCCTTCTGGCGTTTCTCCGCGCATCCTGAAGCTTTCACCGGCATCCTGTTTGTTCTATTTTCCATCGCTCTAGCTGCTGCTGAAGCGGCTGTCGGACTTGCCCTCATCATCTCCATTCATCGCTTCTACAAAACTTCCAACGTGGACCGAATCGACAGGATGAAAGGATGAGGCGCTGATACAGACATGAATTCAAGTTGGATTGTTACTCATCTCTGGTTAATTCCTCTGCTGCCCGCGCTGGCCGCAGGAATTTCATCCCTGCTTTCGCACCATCGCCGCATTACAGCTGCGTCCCTCGCCATTACGGCCATGTTCGGATCACTTCTGCTTTCGCTGTGTGCATTTTCTACCGTGCTCTTGCACCTTGGAGGAGCATCTGCCTCTCGCGCCGTGCTCAATTTCAACTGGCTGCAATTTGGTGGCGAATGGCTACGCCTCGGCTGGGTGCTCGACCCACTCACCGCAGTCATGCTCGCGATGGTCACTTTCGTCGGCCTGTGCATCTTTATTTTTAGTGTCGGCTATATGCAGCACGATGAAAACTTTGCGCGCTTCTTCTGCTTCCTCTCACTCTTTGCCGCTGCGATGCTGGGTGTGGTCATCTCCAACAGCCTGTTGCTGCTCTTCATCTGCTGGGAGCTGGTCGGACTCACTTCCTATCTGCTGATCGGTTTCTGGTATCAAAAACCTGCTGCCGCTGCTGCCGCTAAAAAAGCTTTCATCACCACACGCATCGGCGACTTGGGACTCTTCGCCGGAATTCTATGGCTCTCCTACAGCACTGGCACCCTGATTTTCTATGACCATGGCGCAGGTTGCATTGAACAGACAGCACTCGTAGTAGTGGCATCGCACAGCACCGCCATAGGCATGACTGTCGCCACGGCCATCGCGCTGCTGATCTTCTGTGGCGCGGCTGGCAAGTCCGGCCAGGTGCCGCTGCACACTTGGTTGCCCGATGCAATGGAAGGCCCAACTCCGGTCTCCGCGCTCATCCACGCCGCCACCATGGTTGCCGCCGGAGTATTTTTAGTCGCGCGCGTTTATCCGCTTATGTCTGCTGGCATGAACACAGCTGGTACCACGACGGCTCTGACAGTTGTGGCCTGGGTGGGTGCCATCACTGCCCTCTTCGCCGCATTCATTGCCGTTGCGCAGAGCGATATCAAGCGCATCCTCGCCTACTCCACTGTGTCGCAGCTCGGCTACATGATGCTTGGTATCGGTGTCGGCGGAGTGGCAGTTGGCATGTTCCACCTCATCACCCACGCCTTCTTCAAAGCGCTTTTGTTTCTCGGCGCCGGGTCCGTCATACACGGCTGCCATGAGGAACAGGATATTCGTAGCATGGGCGGCCTGCGCAAATACATGCCCGTCACCTTTGCCGTCTACGCCATCGGCATGTTAGCCCTCTGCGGCTTCCCGCTCTTCTTCTCCGGCTTTTGGAGCAAGGATGCAATTCTTCATGCAGCCAGCGAGTGGAGCGTGTCTCGGGTGCCGTTCTACATGGGTTCCCTCGCCGCCTTGCTGACCGCTTTCTACATGACACGCCAGGTGGCCACTGTATTCTTCGGACAATATCGCGGCCATGCTGGACATGATCATGCTGGAAACGAACATGCCCCACATGAAAGCCCCGCAGTTATGACTGTGCCGCTCATCTTGTTGGCGATTTTTGCTGTCGTCCCAGGGCTTCTCGGCACACCGTTATGGCCTTGGTTCACTTCGTTTCTTCATGGAGAAATGGCCACCTATGATCCCAATGGCTTTTCCGAACCTGGCTTGATGGGGGTGATGCTCACCTCAAGTTGCATCGTCTTCCTCGGCCTCGGCCTCGGCTGGTGGATATATGGCCGCAAACCACGCACCACTGCAACATCACCTGACCCAATGGAAAACGCAACCCCCTGGGTCTTCAACGTGCTCGAACATCGCGTCTATGTCGATCAGCTTTACGAGGCGACCCTCTACCGCCTGAACGCAGCGATTGCCTGGCTCGCCGACTGGCTAGACCGCGTCATCTTTTGCGGCGCAGTCAAAACAGTCATTGCCGCCGTGATTGCATTTTCAAATATGGATACATCCATTGAATCTAACGCCATCAATGGCACTTTTGATGCAGGCTGCGGCAGCGTGTCATTCAGTGGTCGTCTGCTGTCGCATTTGCAGAATGGTCAGGTACAGCGTTCCCTGCGTGCCGTTGGATTGACACTAGTGCTACTACTGCTGGCATGGTTCGCCTTTGGTTGGAGCGTCAAAGCATGAGTACACTGCCACTTCTCTCCATCCTTACCGCGCTGCCACTGGTAGGCGCGCTCGCCGTACTTGTCATCGGGGCTGGATGCCATATCCGCGCCCGCTGGATGGCATTCGGCTTTGCGCTGCTCTCTTTGACTCTCATACTGCTGATTTGGCACGAATTCAGCTCCACATCAGCCTCATTGCAATTTGTAGAACTCGTCCCCTGGCTGTCATCTCTCGGCATTGAATATCATCTCGGCATTGACGGTCTTGGTCTGCTGATGCTGTTGCTCTCGGCCATTGTTGTGCCCATGGCAATCCTGGCCTCATCCAGGTTGAAAGAGCACGCCTCCCTGTACTTTGCCCTGATGCTGCTGTTGCAGTTGGGCCTCTTCGGTGCGTTTACTGCACTCAATTTCTTCCACTGGTTTCTCTTCTGGGAGCTAAGCCTCATCCCAGCATTTTTCCTCATCCGCCTGTGGGGCGGACCACGCCGCGCACCTGCATCGACGATGTTTTTCGTCTACACCATGGTAGGCTCAGTGACGCTACTGCTATCGTTCTTGGCCATCTATCTGGCCACCGGTTCATTTGACTTTATCTCGCTTGCGGCACTCGCCCATCAGCATCAACTGTTGCCAGCACTGGCAGCCCACTTTAGCGGGGCCACCTACAGCGGTATCTCACCACAACGCATACTGCTCATTCTCTTCTGGGGAGCATTCCTTGGCTTCGCAGTAAAAGTACCCATCATGCCCTTCCACACCTGGCTACCAGATACATACGCGGAGGCACCCAGTGGTGTCACCATGCTGCTTACCGGTGCCATGTCCAAGATGGGTGTCTACGGCTTCCTGCGGATTCTGCTGCCCATCTTTGGCGAGCCCATGCAGTGGGTGCACACGCCCCTGATGGTCCTCGCTGTCGCCACAATTGTTCTCGCGCCGTTTGCTGCTCTGGTGCAAAAAGACCTCAAGCGCGCCTTCGCTTATTCCTCCATCAATCACCTCGGCTACTGCCTGCTGGGGATCTTCGCAATCGCCGCCCCCTTCGGCGCGGCTGCGGACAAGTCCTCCGCCCTCGCCGGGGTCCTGCTGCAGATGTTCAACCACGGTCTGACCGCGGCAGCCCTCTTCTGGTTTGTCGCGTTGATTGAGCAAAGGTCCGATGGCCTCCGCGGTATCAATGACTTTGGCGGCCTGCGCAAACCAGCTCCCGTCTTCTGCGGATTGATGGGCATCGCACTGTTTTCATCACTAGGCCTGCCCGGCCTGAACGGTTTCGTCGGCGAGTTCTTATTATTCAAAGGTTTCTTCCCGCTCGCACCGTGGGCGTCCTCCATATCTTTGATTGCATTGCTGACCACTGCGATGTTGTTGCTGACAATTTTGCAACGTGTGTTTACCGGGCCAGTCCCAGAACGTTGTGCTGGATGGCCAGACCTTACCACTGCGGAGCGCATCTATCTCGCCCCGGTGATTGCTTTGATGTTTGTTTTGGGAGTGTACCCGCAACTGCTGCTGGGACCTCTGAGCACGACCATCGCAGACGCGGTGGCAAAATTAAGTTTTTGATTTGGCTTGTTAGGACTAAGTAATGCTGGCTTGGAGCATCTACATTTCGTTTGCCGGAGCACTGCTGGTCGCCCTTACTGGACGCCATGCCTCGCTCGCCCGCTGGCTCGCGCTGACCACTGCCTTCGCTGGCTGTGTGGTGACGGTACTAGCGCTGGCCTCGCTCCAGCCCGGCTTGTGGACCACCATTGCTCATGTCGCGTGGCTGCCCTCACTAGGCATCGACTACCACCTAGCTGCAGATGGTATAAGTGCCGTCCTGCTGCTACTCACCGGCATCGCCGCAATCGCAGGCATCCTTTTTTCGTGGAACATTGATCATCGCACCAATGAGTTTTTCGCCTTCTATCTGGCACTCATCGGCGGCGTCTACGGAGTATTTCTCAGCGCCGACCTGTTCCTGCTTTTCGTCTTCTACGAAATCGCGATTGTCCCGAAATATTTCCTTGTTGCCATTTGGGGATCAACCCGCCGCGAGTATGGCGCAATGAAGCTGGCACTATTTTCCTTTATCGGTTCAGCTATGGTGCTCATCGGCTTGATCGCCGCTTATGTCGCATCCGGTGCGCATACTACTGACCTAGTAACCCTCGCACACGCACACTATCCGACTGGCTTTGCCTTCGTTTTTTTTCCGCTGGTATTCATCGGCTTCGGAATCCTTGCTGGCATGTGGCCCTTCCATAGCTGGGCGCCCACCGGCCACGTTGCCGCGCCGACTGCCGCATCGATGTTGCTAGCTGGCGTCGTTATGAAGCTCGGTGCCTATGGCTGTCTTCGCGTTGCCATGCTTCTACTGCCCGACGGACTGGCACCCTGGGGCTGGCACCTTCTTTGGATGGGCTCATGGCGCGATGTCTTCGCCCTGCTGGCCACCACAGGCATCGTTTACGGGGCCACTCTCGCTCTTGTCCAGCGCGACTTCAAATTCGTCATTGGTTATTCCAGCGTCAGTCACATGGGATTCGTTCTTCTTGGCCTGATGTCGCTGACGGCGGTCGGCATTGATGGCGCTGTTCTGCAAATGTTCTCGCACGGCATCATTGCTGGTCTTTTATTCGCTGTGGTAGGCCGCATGGTCTACACCCGCACCCATACTCGTAATTTGGACGAGCTCGGCCCCATGCAGATGGCTCGTGCCATACCCTTTGCTGCTGTCACCTTTGTTCTGGCGGGCATGGCATCCATCGGCCTGCCCGGGTTCAGCGGCTTCCCGGCTGAACTACAAGTACTTATCGGCGCATGGCATTCTGATCCCATCTTCACCCTCTGCGCTGGGCTAGGTATTGTCATCGGCGTTGCCTATACCTGGCGCGCTATGCAGCTCAGCTTCTTTGGTGCCCCGGCAATACCCGATGCACCACCAGCGGCACTCCCGCCCATCACGCTGCCTGAAAAACTGGGCACATTCCTATTACTGGCCTGCACGCTCGGTGTCGGGCTCTATCCACGCCTGATCATGCAGTGGATCGAACCCGCAGTCGCCTCACCATTCTTTGATGGATTGAGAAAGGTGGCCGGCCTATGAACTCTCTAAACATGTTCGCGCTCTTCCATGCCACCATGCCGGAGACTATCCTCGAAATCACCGCGCTGCTGGTGCTAATTGTAGACATCGCTTTCCTGCGCCGCACAGTGCAATTCGTGCGCTTCCGTGTCGGCGCATTACTCTCGCTTTTCGGTATCGTCGGTTCGGCCTTCGCTGTCCTCTGTATTCAGCCCGTCACCCAACTTGCAGAGAGCATGATCGTCATTACGCCGCTCGGCAAATTAGTTCAGCTCGGCCTGCTCGGCATCACCGCGCTCTGCATCCTGCTCGCGATGGACGAAACCTTAACCAACCACGTCGGCGAGTACATAGCTCTCATCTTGTTTGCGCTCATCGGCAGCATGATTCTCGTGTCCACTCTACATCTGCTGGTCATCTTCCTCTCGCTGGAGCTTCTCAGCCTATCGCTCTACATTATCACCGCCTTCAATAAAAACAGTATTCAATCCTCTGAAGCTGCGCTAAAGTATTTCCTCTTCGGCGGTATGTCCGCAGCCACGCTACTCTTCGGATTCAGCCTTCTGTACGGCCTCAGCGATACCTTGAATATTGCCTCCATGGCCGGTATTTTTGTACTTCAACCTTTTACACCTGTACTGGTCTTGGCTGTCTTGATGGTCATCGTTGGCTTTGGATTCAAAGTCGCCGCGGCCCCACTGCACTGGTGGGCACCGGATGTATATCAGGGCGCACCCGCTCCCAGCGCCATGTTCATCGCCACAGCCTCTAAACTTGCCAGCTTTTATCTCTTCTGGAATTTACTGGCGGCGGTCGGCGAAAAGCTAAATCTTGCCATTACACCCGGCCTAATTGGGCTGGCAGTCATTTCTATGCTCTGGGGCAATCTTGCTGCACTCGCACAGAGTAACCTCCGCCGCATCCTGGCCTACTCCGCCATCGCCCACACCGGCTACATCCTGCTCGCATTTCTTGTCGGCGGCACCATCCAGCCCGCACTCATCTTTTATGTGCTCACCTACTCCATCGCGGTCACCGGCGCCTTTGGCGTTGCTGCAATTGTTGAGCGCCAAGCCGGCGGCAGCGATCTTAAAGATTTCGCCGAACTCAGCAAGCGCTCTCCACTCCTCGCATTTTGCCTGCTGATTTTTGTGCTGTCGATGGCGGGCATACCGCCGCTGGCCGGCTTCTTCGCCAAATTCAATCTCTTCGCAATCTTCTGGCAGTCGCAACCACAGCTTTGGTGGTTGGTCGCGCTCGCCATTGCCATGAGCGCCGTCTCACTCTACTACTACCTACAAATCCTTAAAGAGGCTTATGTAGTCGAAGCATCCGAATCTGGACCTCAGTCAACGGCTGCCAGTCTGACTGTCTCGCTTATTACAAAATTGATTCTGCTGCTCTGCGCCTTGGCGGTAATCGCGCTGGGCTGCTTCCCGCAAGCGCTACTTGGCCTTTTGGACCAGGCCGCATTTACCAGCTTCTAAATATCGCATCGGCTCCGCTTTTGTATGATGAGTTATGCAACTCGACCCAAAAAAATTCCGCACACCCACACCCTTCTGGCACGCGATGATTGAGATCGCATTTATTATCTTTCTCTTCTACTCAAACCTGCTGATGGGCGAGTTTACTGCCTCCAGCAGACATGGAAAGACCCTGACATTCGCCCTCCATGATATTTTCACGACTGCGAACTTCACCATTGCCATCATCTCTGCACTGATCGGCTATGTAGTCTTTGAATATCTGCGTAAGAAGGTCTGAAGACTGCCAGCCCCCGCTTCTACTAATCCCCCAGCCGCTGCTAATCTCTGCTACGCAGCTTGCTCAACAGCCGTAGCATTTCCAAGTACAGCCAGATCAGCGTCACAATAATTCCAAAGGCCCCGTACCACTCCATATATTTAGGTGCGCCCATCTGCACGCCCTGCTCAATGAAATCGAAATCCAGCACCAGATTCAGCGCCGCAATACCCACAACAACCAGACTGAATCCGATCCCAACAAGACCGCTGCCATTAATCGAAGCAAAGTGGATGCCAAAGAACCCCAGCACCATTTCCAGCAGATAGAAAAACATTACCCCGCCCGTGGCTGCGAAAACGCCCAGACGAAACTTTTCCGTCACTTTAATCATTCCGCTGCGGTACAGAAACAGCAGGACAAAAAGTGTACCGAAGGTCAGCCCAACTGCTTGGATTGCAATTCCTGGATACCGCAGCTCAAACATCGCTGACAGACCACCCAGCACAAGTCCCTCCAGCAACGCATAAATCGGTGCAGTCACCGGAGACCACTCTTTCTTGAAACAAGTGATCAACGCAAAAATCAGTCCACCAAACATTCCCAGCAGCATCAGCGGCATCACGTCTGTCACATCGTGCGACTTCAAAAACAGATGCCAGGTCCAACACGCCGTGGCAATCGCGCACAACAACAGTATGCCGGTCTTGTCAACCGTGCCGCTAAGGGACATGGTGCCACTGCGGTCCGAAAATCCGCCATACAACGTACCGGGAATGTCGCGAAATGTATTCGCGCTCAATGCTGGGTTCGATGTCTTCATCAGTGCCATTGTGTTCTCTCCTGTACTTCCAGTCCGGCGCTTTGCGCACCAGAGCATCACTACATGGCCAGATTCTTTTGCCCTTTGGCCATATTAGTTGGACGAAATGGATAGGGAAAAATCATAGTGAAATGGTCGGGACGACTAGATTCGAACTAGCGACCTCACCCACCCCAAGGGTGCGCTCTACCAGGCTGAGCCACGTCCCGACTGTTGGGTAGCGCGGGCCAGCACTGCGCCCTGCGCGGGGGTATTGCTCTATAAGTGTACATCAGTGCGCCACACCGCTGTTTAGTGGGTCCTAGTGGGCTGGCGGTACAAATTCCTTCGGGACCTCGCCCCCAGAGCCAAAGAAAAAGTCGTTCAGCTGCTCCACCAAAAACTCCTGCGCCTGCGGCGTCCACGGCTGCAAGCGGTACTCGTTCAGCAGCATTTTCTGCCGCTCCACCCACTCGCCCCATGCCTGGCGAGAAACATTCTTAAACACTTTTTGCCCTAATTCATTGTCAAAAGGCGGCTCGTCCAGCCCCTCCATCTGTGCTTTGTAGCGAGTGCAAAAAACCATGTGCGCCATTTTCAAACTCCTTCATTGCTCTCTATCTGTATTGATTGTAAAAGCTCTCCACGCAAGTTGCGAATGTTGACATCCCGCCTCACCACCGCTTCTTCCTCCCAGACTTGTTGCCCGGCGGTTTCTTCTTTACATCTTTCCTCTGTTTTTTGAATTTCTTATACACAACCGGCTTTTTCTGCCGCACCTCTGGCAACCCGCTCTGCGTTGTGCCATCTTCAAGAATGGCAAACTGCAACCGGCGCTGCATCCGGTCAATCCGGTCTAGTAACACATGCACTCTCTGGCCAATGCCATAGCGCAGTCCCGTCCTCTCTCCACAAATCTGCCGGGCATTTTCACGCCATGTAAAGTGGTCTCCGGGCAGCGTCGCTATCGGCACCAGCCCCTCAATAAACAGGTCATTCAACTCCACAAACAGGCCATATTTCGTTACCGATAAGATAATTGCCTCAAAGTCATCTCCTACCCTCTCCTGCATAAAGACCATCTTCTTCCACTCGATCAGCTCCCGCTCGGCATCATCAGCGCGGCGCTCGGCATCACTCGACTCCTTTGCTATCGCTGCCAGCTCAACCTCAGGAATCACGTCCGACTCAGCCGATGCACTCCTCATTGGCGATGTCGCCGCTTCCAGCACCGGGTCAGCCCCATCCATCAAAAGCGCTTTTACAATCCGATGAACAATCAAATCAGGATAGCGCCGTATGGGGGAAGTGAAATGCGTGTAGCTTTCTGCAGCCAGCGCAAAATGCCCCTCATTCTGTTCGCTGTATCGCGCCTGCTTCAACGAACGCAACATCAGGTGCGAAAGGATGCGTTCCTCCGGGGTGCCAGAAAGTTTGAGCGATAGTCGCTGGTACATTTGCGGAGTTACATCAATCGCCTCCACCACCTCATGCGAACGAGGATTGCGCCCACGTCCAACCGCATCCCGGCGGTCGCCCCGTGTCTGGATGCGTCGCACTGGCACATGGCCCACGCCCAGCGAATAGCCAAACGCCGCGGCCGCATCCTCAAAATCAGCAATCTTCGCAGGGTCTGGTGGTTCATGAATGCGATAGAGGCTCGCCACACCCTGCCGCTCAA
>Ga0116230_10005561_pt1 | contig 12377 bp, 6 predicted proteins | sample S1TSphfallax_3_FD_88678 | JGI IMG/M metagenome (GOLD analysis project Ga0116230, IMG submission 88678) | Host-associated microbial communities from peat moss isolated from Minnesota, USA - S1T2_Fd - Sphagnum fallax MG | ecosystem: Host-associated > Plants > Peat moss > Unclassified | place: USA...
TCCTGGAGCCAGGAATACCCGCAAAATCCTGTCCCGCTCATCGATCTTGCCGACCTCCAGACTCAGGCCGGCCGCGCCGCCCATTCCATCGAGCCGGCCAAACGCGCCCTCGAACTCAACCCCGACAACTCCTACGCTTACGAGGTGCTCGCCCGCGCCCAGCTTCACCTCGATCAGCTCGACCAGGCCGCCGACACCTGCCATCTGGCTATCGACCGCGGCTTCGACGGCGCCGCGATCCACCAGTTCCTGCTGCAAATCGCCTTCCTGCGCCTCGACCAGGCGGGCATCGACACGCAAATGGTCTGGGCCCGCAACCATGCCGCCCTTCCCGCTTTGCTCCTCCAGCAGGGACTCATGCAATTCGCCCAGGGCAAAGCCAAAGCCGCCCAGGCGACGATCGAGCGGGCCGCCGACGAGTACCGCAAACAGGGCCAGGACGAGCGCGCCCGCCGCATCCTCGGCGGCATGCCGCGCATCCTCGCCGAACTCGGCCTCGTCGACCAAGCCCGCGCCCAGCTCAACCGCCTTCCCGAAGCCGACGGTTACACCATTGCCGGTTCCATCGACATCCCGGTCGCCTGGGCGCACACCGGCGAAGACGCCCGCGCCCAGGCCATCCTCAAGCGCGAACTCGAAGCCCACCTCACCAACACACTTTGGCAAAAAGACTACGGCCCGCAGATCCAGGCCGCCATCGCTCTCAATCAGCAGCACCCCGCCCAGGCCGTCAGCGACCTGGAACCCGCCCTGCCCTACGAGATGCGCTCGTTCGACGTCCCCGCGCTGCGCGGCAAAGCCTACCTCGCCGCCAAGCAGCCCGAACAAGCCGAAACCGAATTCCACAAGATCGTAGACCACCCCGGCATCGAACCCCTCAGCCACAACTACCCGCTCGCCCGCCTCGGGCTGGCCCGCGCCCTGGCCATGGAGGGCAAAACCACCGACGCCGAAAACGCCTACACCCTCTTCTTCAACATTTGGCGCGACGCCGACCCCGACCTTCCTCGCTTGAAGGACGCCCACGCCGAATACGCCCGCCTCACCGGCATATCCGCTAAGACCGTCCCCGCCATCCGTAAACCGGCCACGAAACCTACGGCCGCCAAGCCCCGCCGGCCGTAAATTTCTGGCGAATACGCCCCCGCAGCCACACAAAAAGCCATTCCCGCCCCAAAGTCGGCTATGATTTGAAAAAAATATCAGCGTCCTGCCGTAAATCTCCCCCCATTTGCGCATAGGTAAGTTGAAAGCAAATCCAGCGCACCCAGCGGAGCACCCCCAGCCACCCGCGCGCAATCCGAGAGAGGGCCCATGTTCGCCAGCATCCCATCCGTATCCACGCGTCTCCAGCTCCTACGCCAATGCCTGGCAGCCGGGCTCCTTGCAGTTGCAGCGTTATCGGCCTCGGGAGCCACGCCGCCCGTAAAGCCGGCGGTCGTCTCATCGGAAGCTCGAGCTCAGGTTGCCCAGAACTACGGCAAACTCCCGCTCAGCTTCGAAGCCAACCAGGGCCAGACCGACCCGCAAGTCAAATTCCTAGCCCGCGGCCGCGGCTACGGTCTCTACCTCACCGATCGCGAAGCGGTGCTCTCGCTGCGCAAGCTACAGCCAGGCGCGAAAGCGGTCACCAGCGCGAAGGCGCCAACCTCGGACCAACTGCGCCTCAGCGTCGTCGGCGCGCGCCAGGGCGCTCAGCCAACCGGAGCCGAGCAACTCCCTGGCACGGCCAACTACTTCCTCGGCAACGACCAATCCAAATGGCACACCAACCTGCCCACCTACGCCAAGGTCAAATATTCCAACGTGTATGACGGCATCGACCTCGTGTATTACGGCAACCAGGGCCAATTGGAGTATGACTTTGTCGTCGCGCCGGGTGCCGACCCGAAGTCCATCCGCCTCAAGCTGGCCGGGGCCACGCATTTGCATCTCGCCTCAGACGGCGATCTGGAAGTCGCAACCGCCCACGGGAAAATCTCCTTCCACAAACCGGTCCTCTATCAGCAAGTGGACGGCCAGCGGCAGACCGTCGCGGGAGCGTTCCGGCTGCTCGCGGGAAACACCGTTAGCTTCACGCTCGGCCGCTACGATCGCACCAGGCAGTTGGTGATCGATCCCGTGCTGGTCTATTCCACTTATTTGGGCGATAGCGGCGGCGATACGGGCCTGTCGATTGCCGTCGATTCCGCCGGAAGCGCATACGTCGTCGGCGATGGAGACTTTCCGCCAACGCCCGGATCGCTCCAGGACAGTTATGGGGTCTTTATCGCCAAGTTCAACAAGACCGGAAGCGCTCTCGTATACTCAGCGGCGATTGGCGGCAGTTTTTACGGTCCATCGGGCGTCTCCGGCATTGCCGTCGATCGCTCGGGGGACGCCTATATTACCGGGTCCACTGGATCGTACGACTTCCCGGTAACCACTGGCGCTTTTCAGACCAAGGCTGGCTTTGGGGAATTTGCAACAGGAGCGAGCAACGCCTTCGTTACCAAGCTGAACCCCGCCGGCTCCGCGCTGCTCTACTCAACGTATCTCGGCGGAACCGGCGACGGCACCGCCGGTGGCGATTCTGCGAGCGGGATCGCGGTAGACTCGGCTGGCAACGCCTATATTTCTGGAACTACATTTTCCAAGGATTTTCCTACCCAAAGCGCGTATCAGGGGACTAACAAGGCCTATAACAACTTTGGCTGCAACGCGTTTGTGACGAAACTGAACGCCTCAGGCTCGGCGCTGGTGTACTCCACCTATTTCGGCGGCAGCGGCATTCTGAATCACAGCGGAAACGGAGAAAGCGCCTCTGGCATCGCAATCGACAGCACCGGGGCGGCATACATTACCGGCCAAACCGTTTCGCCCGATTTCACGACAACTAAGGGCGCCCTTCAGGCCAAGAATCCAAATGTATCGAAGTATCCCTGGAGCGCTTATGTCGCCAAGTTCGGTCCAGCGGGCAACAGTCTCGTTTATTCCACATACTTAAGCGGAACTCTTCCTTCCGGGGCGACCTCCGGCTCAAACTACGGGACCGGTATCGCCGTGGACGCGGCCGGAGATACCTATGTCATCGGTTACAACGACAATCTTAACCTTCCTGCCACGGCGGGGGCCTTCCAATCGGAGACGAAGAATTCGGTTTCCACATTTGTGTCGAAGTTAAATCCGGCGGGTTCGGCTCTCCTATATCTGACTTACCTCAACGGATCGTCTACCGGTACTTATTTCGAGCCTGCCAACGTGACATCCGGCATTGCTGTAGACAGCTCCGGGGACGCTTTTATCGTCGGTTCCACAAACACCACCGATTTCCCCGTCACGCAAGGATCGTTCCAATCCCAAAATATGGCCGCCGATAGCGCCTCCAACGCCTTCGTGAGTAAGCTGGATCCTACGGGTCGAGTGCTTCTCTACTCCACCTACCTCGGCGGCACCAGCTATTTGGGCGATGAGGGTAACGCAATCGCGCTCGACAGCGCCGGCAATGCCTATGTAGCGGGCACCGCGCACTCCACCGACTTCCCGCTCTCCGCCGACCCGTATCAACCGCGCAACAACGCCGCCCTCAGCAACGGCTCCAACGCCTTTGTCACGAAGTTCGCCTTCGGCAACGCCACCACCAATGCCACCGCGACCACCCTCGCCTCCAGCACCGCCGCCCCGGTCGTCGGCACCGCCGTCACCTTCACCGCAACCGTTACCGACACCCTCGACAGCGCCACCCCCTCCGGCTCCGTCGCCTTCTCGATCGACGGCGCCGCCGCGGCCACGGAGACCCTGACCGCCGGACAAGCCACCTACACCACCTCCAAGCTGGCCATCGGCACCCACTCGGTCGTCGCCACCTACGCCGGAAGCGGCCCTTTCACCGCCAGCAAGAGCGCAACCTTCAGCCAAGTCGTCACCAACACGGATACGGCGGCTCCCGCCTTTTCGCCCGCCGTCGGCACCTACGACAAGCCCATTTCGGTCACCTTGACCTCCTCGACCGCCGGGGCGGTCATCCACTACACCACCAACGGCACGACCCCAAGTACTGGCTCACCGATCTACCAGACCCCCATCCCGCTTACCGCGCCCACCACTATTGAGGCCTTCGCCGTCGCCTCCGGCCACCCCAACAGCGCCGTCGCAACCGGCATGTACACCGTTATTGAGCCCACCAGCGTGGTGATCGCCAGTTCGGCAAACCCCGCCAAGATCAACGCCAACATTACCTTCACCGCGACCGTCAAGCCGCAGGCCGGCGCCGGCATCCCCACCGGCACCGTCGACTTCAAAGTCGATGGCGAGGACTACGGCACCTACGACCTCACCAAAGGCAGCGCGCAGTTCTCTAACGACTACCTCGCCATCGGTACCCACACCGTCACCGTCGCCTACTCCGGAGACACGCTCAACCTGGCCAGTACCGGCACCCTGACGCAGACCGTCACCACCCTGGGCGTTACGGCCACCCCGACCTTCACCCCCGCGCCCGGAACCTACACCGCCCAGCAGAGGGTCCAAATCGCCGACGCAACCTCCGGCGCGGTCATCTACTACACCACCGACGGCACCACGCCGACGACAAAGTCCACCCGGTACTACGGCTCCATCCTGGTGCAAAAGGGGACCACGATCAACGCCGTCGCCCAGACATACGACTACTCCGTATCGAAAGTCGCCACGGCGGTATATTCCTTCACGGCTCCCCCCACTCCCACCTTCTCGCCCGCCGCCGGTACCTACTACGCGCCGCAAACCGTTACGATCAGCGACACGGACAAAGCCGCCACGATCTACTACACCACCGACGGCACCACCCCCACCCAAAACTCAAACCAGTACTACAATCCCATCCAGGTATCGCAAACCGAGACCGTCAAAGCCATCGCCGCCGCGACTCCCTACGTCCAATCGGCCGCGGCTACGGCAGTTTTCACCATCGATCCGCCTCCAGCGCCCACCTTCTCGCCAGCCGCCGGCAATTACACCGCCTCGGAGAACATCAAGATTCTCGATGCCGCGGCGGGCGCAACCATCTTCTACACCACGGACGGTTCCACGCCGGACTTTTACTCCAACACATACAACGGTCCGATTGCCATCTCCAAGGAAACCGTCACCATTCGAGCTTTCGCCGCCACCAATTCCGCTCTCCAATCGGCGGTCTCATCGGCAACGTTCACCTACGTGCCTCCGGCCGGCAGCATCGAGACCGTCGGTGGCACACCCGGCCGCTACGGCCACGCCGGCGACAATGGTCCGTTCCTCGGCTCACTGCTTGAGAGCACCCAGGGCATCGTCTTCGACTCCAAGGGCAATCTCTTCATCGCGGAGTATTACAACAACGACGTGCGCCGCGTCGATGCCGTTACCCACGTCATCACCACCTATGCCGGCAACGGCACCGCGGGCTACGCCGGCGACAAGGGGCTGGCTACCAAAGCCGAATTGAATCAACCCGTCGGCCTTGCGCTGGACAGCCAGGACAACCTCTACATCGCCGACAGCGGAAACAGCCTGATTCGCATGGTCAACGCCAGCACCGGCTTCATCACCACAGTGGCCGGCCATTGCGTACCTCAAAAAGGCGTATGCGGCACCGGTTCCAGCGGAAACGGCGGCGCGGCGACCAGCGCTCTGCTCTACAACCCCAACGGCGTTGCGGTCGACGCGGCTGGGGACATCTATATTTCCGACACCAACAACCAGGTCATCCGAAAAGTTGCCGCCAAGACCGGCATCATCAGCCTCTTTGCCGGAACCGAGGGCGCGGCGGCTTACGGTGGCGACAACGGAGCCGCAACCGCAGCCTACCTCGGCTACCCCGAAGATCTGGCGCTCGACGCGGCTGGCAACCTCTACATTTCGGACAACGCCAATGGCCTCATCCGCAAGGTAACCGCCGCAACCGGCGTCATTACCACCTTCGCCGGCAAGTGCATTCCGGTCCCTGGCGCAGGCTACTGCGGCTGGGGATACAGCGGCAACAGCGGCCAAGCCAACGAGGCGCAACTCGACAGCCCCAGAGGTCTGGCATTCGATAAAGCCGGCAACCTGTACATCGCCGACAGCTTCAACAACGTCGTCCGCCAGGTCAGTGCGACGACAGGCATCATCAAGACGGTAGCCGGCGACGGCTACGGCGCCTTTGCCGAGGACTCCACAAACCGAAATTACAACAAGGGCGGATTCACCGGCGACTTAGGCCCGGCCACCGCCGCCGAACTCAACAACCCCACCGGCGTGGCCATCGATCCCTCCGGCAATCTCTTCCTTGCCGACTACCAGAACGACGTGGTCCGCGAAGTCGTCGCCGTAGCCGCCCCCTAGCGGGAATTGGCCGGGTGCCCCACCCTACCCCGCAGTTGGGTAGGGTGGGAGCCTGCAAACTCCAGCCCAGTTCTTACCCTTGCTTATTTCGTTTCGCGGCATTGCGTTGCCTTGAGTCCATTTCAGGCATAATCGAGTCGATAGGCCAAGGATTCCGCGTTGCTGCGGCATAGAGTTTTCCCTGAAGTTTCTCAAATATATGGGAAAAGAGCGCATCAGAACGCGCTAAAAGCGACCTTACGGCGCCTAATTTTGGACGCAAAGGGAATGCAATCAACGACTTATAGTGAAACGCAAGCAGCACCCCCCGTTTGGACTGCGCACGGGAGGGTCGATTCGCCCGATCTTCGCTCTCAGTCGGAGGGTTGTTTTCCAATCATGCGCTCGTGGTTGTCAGGTCCGCCGGCTTCTCGTCAGCCGCCTTCGCCGCCCGCGGAATCGCATGCAATTCCGCTTTGCCTTCCGCGCGGCGCATCAGAAACTCCTGAACCGAGAAGGGATGCCCTTTGTGTCCGGCGTGGTCCGGCTCGGGGCGGATGTAGCTGCCGTCCTCCTGCATCAGCCGCGCCTTGGCCGTATCGGCCAGGTAGGCGGGCAATATCTCCTCCTCAATCCGCGCCCGCGCCGCTTCGTCCTTCACCGGAAAGACCACTTCGCAGCGCTCGAAGAGGTTGCGCGGCATCCAGTCCGCGCTTCCCAGATACGTCTCCTCACGCCCGCCGTTGGCAAAGTGATAGATGCGGCTATGCTCCAGAAACCGGCCCACGATCGACCGAACCCGTATGTTCTCGCTCAATCCCTTCACGCCCGGCCGCAGCGTACACACCCCGCGAATAATGAGGTCGATCTCGACTCCCGCCTGCGAAGCGGCGTAGAGCGCCTCGATCACCGAGGGCTCGAGCAGCGCATTCATCTTGGCCACGATGCGCGCGGGTTTTCCGACCGCGGCATGTTCCGTCTCGCGGCGGATCAGTTGCAGAAACGTCTCCGCCATCGTGAGCGGCGCGACGAGAAGCGGCTTGTAATCGTCGATCTCGGCATGCGCCGTCAGGTAGTTGAAGACCATATGGACCTGCTCGGTAATCGCTGGATCGCTGGTCAGCAGGCTCAGATCGGTGTAGAAACGCGCCGTAACCGGGTTGTAGTTCCCCGTTCCCAGGTGGCAATACCGCCGCGTCACGCCATCTTCGTCGCGCCGGACGAGCATGGCCAGCTTGCAGTGCGTTTTCAGGCCGACTACGCCGTAGAAGACCTGCACGCCGGCATCCTCCATGCTGCGCGCCCAGCGAATATTGGATGCCTCGTCGAACCGCGCCATCAGCTCGACGACCACCGTCGCTTCCTTCGAGAGGGCGGCGTCGGTCAGCGCCTGGAACATTGGCGAGTCGGTGCTAGTGCGGTAAAGCGTCTGCTTCATCGTCACCACGCGCGGATCGACCGCGCCCTTTTGAATGAAGTCGACCACAGAATCGTATGAGTCGTAAGGGTGGTGCAGCAGAATATCCCGCTGGCGCAGGTCTTCAAAGAGGTCCGAAACTTTGCGGCTCAGGTTGAGCTGTTTGGGAACAAAGGGCGCAAATTTCAGGTCCGGCCGCTGAATGTCTCCGTAGAAAAACATCAGGCGCGCCAGATTCACTGGGCCGTCGGCGCGGTAGATCTGCGATTCCTCGAGTTCGAAGTTCACGCGCAGCTTGTCCACAATCTCCGGATGCGCGTCGGTGACAATTTCCAGCCGCACCGCGTCGCCCTTGCGGCGGTTGTGCAGTTCGCTGCGAATCGACTCGAGCAGCGAGCGCGTTTCTTCTTCCTCGAAGTAGAGATTGGAGTTGCGCGTGACGCGAAATGCGGCGTAGGCCAGCACTTCGTAGCCGCGGTACATTCCGGCCAGGTTCTGCGCCACCAGATCCTGCAACAATATATAGTCGTAGCTTCCGCTGGCGTCGGCCAGGCGCACGAACCGGGGCAGCGCCCGCGGCACAGTCAGCACGCCCAGTACCGCTGGGCCGGAGCTGCGCCGCTTGGCGCGCAACAGCATCGCCAGGCACAGCGCGCGATTGAGTACGCGTGGAAACGGATGCGCCGGATCGATGGTGATCGGCGTCAGCAGCGGGTCCACTTCGCGCTGGAAGTAGGCCTGCGCCATGGTTTTTTGCTCGGCGCTCAGCTCGGTCCAGGCGAGCAGCCGGACGCCGTGCTGGCGCAACTCCGGAAGGATCTGCTCCTTCCAACAGCGGTACTGCGCTTCCACAAAGTCGTGGGTCTCGGCGGTCAAGACATCGAGCGACTCCTGCGGCGGCAGGCCGTCGTAGCCCAACTCGGTGTGGCCGTCTTCGGTCCTCTGCAACAGGCCAGCGAGGCGAATCTCGACGTACTCGTCCAGATTGCTGCCGGTGATCGCCAAGAATTTGACCCGTTCGAGGATGGGATTGGTTTCGTCCTGCGCCTCTTCGAGCACACGCCGGTTGAACTGCATCCAGGACTTATCTCGACCCGCAAATTGTTTCTTCCGCTGTGCCGTCTTGGCCATGGTTTCCTTTTCCGTCCGCCAGTCCAGTCTCGATACGGAAGGCTAAGCGATGGGGAACGAAGTTTCCAAAGTGTAGAGCTTTTCGGGCGTGCCTGCAAACGATGCCGGTCCGCGCACCGACCGCTCCTTAACTCTCATATCGCATCCGGCGTGTGCCGCGTGTTAACTCCCAATCAAATCGTGTGCCGGATGGCACTTGGAATTTGACGCAACTCGCCGCGCGGCTTGAGGATGGTTACAGGGAACAGCGAGCCGCGCGGCCTTCTTCAACCCTCCGCCGCGCCTGTCCAGAGTTTCGTCCCGCCAGGAGTTCATGCCATGTCTTCCGATTTCTCCGCATCGCCTACCGGCAAGTTCGTCGGCGAAGAGCCCGTCGATGCCCAAGGCTCGGCGTTTTTCGAGCAGTTGACAGGGATGCTGGACGGGCAGCCGAAGGATCTGGCTGCGGTCGAATCCGCCCTCTCCGGCTGGGATGGCGTACTGGAACGGATTGCCGCCGAGACCTACCGCATCGCCTCGATGCTGCTCGGCGAGGGTGAAGAAGCCATCGGCCTGATTGAGCGCGTCGTTGCCGAGCTCGATCTGAGCGCCTCGAACACCCCGGCCGAAGCCCGGCACAACTCCCGGCTGCTCATGGCCGCGGACGCCATCGCCCTTCTCGCGCGGCGCGACGCCGCCACGCTGGCCGCCCCGGACGGGGAATCTGGCCCCTCGAGTTGCATTGAAGACGACGATCTGGAGGCGGCCGGCGTCACGCCCGATGAACTCGAACAAATGATCTCCGGCCCGGAAGCGTACCGGCTGCGCAACTGGCTCGAGGGCCTGTCGGCTGGCCTGCGCGTGGTCTTCGTTCTGCGCGCGGTGGCGGGGCTGTCCTCGGCGGAGATTGCCGGCCTGCTCGCCGAGCATGGCGGCGCTGCGGCCGGGGACTGGGCTGCGGACGCGGTACGCGGTGCCTTTCGCCAGGGGCTGTGCTCACTTGCCTCGCAGCTGATCCACGCCACGGCGACGAAGTAGGCTCCGCTCAAGAATCGGGTGGGGCTTGGTGGTGGAATTCGGGGTATCATTCCGAATATGGCAACTTTCCATATTTCCGAAGCCGAAGCCGAGAGCAACTTCGCCGATCTGATGAATAAAGTGCGCGCTGGCGGGGAAGTGGTTATCGAGTCGGATGCTCAGCCGGTCGCGGTTCTGCGCGCTCCGGGGTTGCCGCGCGCTCACTTTCTTTCCGAGTCGATTGCCTTGGCGGAGGCCCGCATCAAGGAGCGTGGGTACGAACTGACTTTGGATCCAGAATTTGCCGCAGACATGGACGAGATCGTTCGAAACCGAAAGCTGCGGGACCCTCGCGATATGGCAGCTTGGGACTGACACTTTGGGGCTTATCGTCGATTCCAACATTCTTATCGAAGCCGAGCGGCGGGGCGACGCGCTCGCCCAAGCGATACGCCGGATTCGGGAAATCCACGGGGAACAGCAGTTCGCTTTGTCCGCCATCAGCGTGATCGAGCTGACCCACGGTATTGACCGGGGACGGTTTCCTGAATATCGGGAGCGCCGAAGAGTCTTAGTAGACGAGGTGTGTCGAGACTTGACTATTTACCCCGTAACCCTCGAAATCGCGCAATTGGCTGGACGCATCGAGGGCGAACAGGCGGAGATGGGATTTGCCATTCCCTTCGAGGATCTTGTCATCGGCGCGACGGCTCTCTACCTCGGCTTTGACGTTCTCACCCACAACGTCAAGCATTTCCAGCTCATTCCCGGCCTGAATACGGTCACGCTCTAGCCCCTTCGCGCAACGGAGCGTCGCCAGTCCCGCATCTTAGCCGCAAAAGCCGGCCGTTCTTGATAGCCTTAGGGTGGCGGAGCGGCCTTTCCGGCATCTTGTCCGTCAGTTTTGGAACCTTTCGCGCCCCGTCGCGCATCCATTAGCAGACAAAATCTTTGAGTCGAGCGAGTGAACCCCAAGAGAATGCCCATGTTGCTCCATCCCCCAGCCGCCTCCAACAGGAAAACCCTGTTTCAGGCCAACCTGGTTCTGGCCAAAGTCGCCGCGGCTGGCGCAATTGTTGCTGCCGCGGCGATTCCGGCGGCCGCTCAGCTTTCCCTCGGCGGCCAGCAGTCGGCGCCCGCGCCCGTACCGAACTCCAGCTATCAGGGCAGTGTTTCGACCGAAAAGGCGACCGCCGATACGCTTTCGCTGACCCTCGACGACGCCGTGCAGCGCGGCCTGAAGACCAATCTCGGCCTACTCTTGACGAATACGCAGGCCATCAACGCCCGCGGCGAGCGCCTTCAGGATTTGCAATCGCTGCTGCCCTCGATCGACTTCAACGCCAAGCAAGCCTTTGTGCAGAGCGATCTGGCCGCGCAGGGATTGAAAATTCCCGGTTTTCCCACCGTCATCGGGCCGTTCGGCTACCAGGATGTGCGCGCCAATCTGACGTGGAAAGTCCTGAACCTGAACGCTCTGAAGACGTACATGGCCTCGCGCCACTATTTCCAGGCCGCCCAGCTTTCCTCCGACGACGCGAAACAGATGGTCATCCTCACCGTGGGCAACGCCTACTTGAAGGTGCTCGCCGATCAGGCGCAGATCGCCGCGACGGAAGCGCAAGTCGCAACCTCGAAAGTTTCGCTCGATCAGGCCACCAGCAATCATGCCGCCGGCACCGCGCCCCGGCTCGACGAGTTGCGCGCCCAGGTGGACTACCAGCGCCAGCAACAGCAGTTGATTGTCGCCAGGAACGCTTTCGAGAAAGACAAGCTCGCGCTCGCGCGTATTGTTGGCTTGCCCATGGCGCAGCGGTTCGACCTCGCCGACCAGGCTCCGTACTCGGCCTTCGATCAGCCGGATGTGCAGAGCGCGATCAAACAGGCGCTCGACAATCGCCAGGACCGGAAAGCCTCCGCGGAAGCGACTAAGGCCACGATCGACGAGCGCAAAGCCGCCACGTACGACCGCCTGCCCACAGTGAAAGCCGAGGCCGATTACGGCGACATTGGCGCCAATCTGCGCCACTCGCACGGCACGGTCGACGCGACCGGCACAATTACCATTCCTATCTTCAAGGAAGCCCAGTTTCGGGGTGAGGCCGAGGTAGCCCAGTCCGCGCTCGACGAACAAAAAGACAAGCAGAGCGACCTTGACGCTCAGATTGAAGCCGACGTCCGCGACGCGCTGCTCGACATTGCTTCTTCGCAGCAGGAGGTTGAAGTGGCCAAATCCAACGTCGATCTATCGGCGGAGGTTTTGTCCGACGCCCAGCAGCGCTACAAGGCCGGCGTGAGCGACAACCTCGCCGTCTCCGACGCGCAGCAGACCGTTGCGCAGGCCAATAGCCAGTACGTCAACAGCCTCTACCAGCACAACGTGGCCAAGCTCAATCTGGCCCGCGCCATGGGCGTGGCTCAGAACTACAAAGAATATTTGGGAGGTAAGTGAACGTGGCGGAAGCAACTCCAGCCCCCGGCGCGCAGCCGGATGCGAAACCGGCCGAAGCTCCGAAAAAGAGCAAGCGCGGCATCA
>Ga0116230_10005562_pt1 | contig 12374 bp, 8 predicted proteins | sample S1TSphfallax_3_FD_88678 | JGI IMG/M metagenome (GOLD analysis project Ga0116230, IMG submission 88678) | Host-associated microbial communities from peat moss isolated from Minnesota, USA - S1T2_Fd - Sphagnum fallax MG | ecosystem: Host-associated > Plants > Peat moss > Unclassified | place: USA...
AACTCTTTTTTTAATGATGGTCAGTGGTTTTATTGGCACTGGATCATTTTCAACCGGTAGTGGAATCAAAATTACAACACTCGTTTTATTATGCTTTACAATAAAAACTATTATTACAGGACGATCGGAGGTTGAAATTAATGGCCGATCAATTCCCTTTGAGCAGGTTAACAAGTCACTTGCAATAGTCTTTTTAAGTATTGTATGGATTATCTTTGCAACCTTTTGCTTACTTTATATAGAAAAAAACTCTTCTTTAGGAAATATTTTATTTGCAGTAACAATGGCATATTCTAATTTGGGAGTTTTTTCTGATACCATAACAAATCTTTCTGTTTATGGTAAATTAATTATGATTGCAAGTATGATTGTGGGAAGAGTGGGTACATTAACAATTATCCTTGGATTTGTTTTCAAGAAAAAGCGTATTGTCGATTTTTCTTACCCTGAAGAACGAATAATGCTCAGTTAAATAAGGATAACATAATGAAATGTTGTGTAATCGGTTTAGGCAGATTTGGATTTCAAGTAGCAATAACCCTTGCTGAAAATGGTGTTGAAGTAATGGCGGTTGATAGCAATGAAGAGATCATTGAACAGATCAAAGATCAGGTAACCCAGGCAATATGCTTGCACATTACCGATGAAGCTTCACTCAGAAGTATTGGGGTTGATGAAATGGATGTTGCAGTTGTTGCAATAGGAGAAGAGCTTGCCCAATCAATTACGATTGCAGTCTTTTTAAAAAAAGGATTGAATATTCCCCGGGTCATTGCTCGTGCTGTGAGCGATATTCATAAAGATATTTTAAAATTGGTTGGTGCTGATCGCGTTGTTCAACCAGAAAAAGAGATTGCGGTACGAGTTGCTGATGGTATTAGTGCTTCATTCACAGATCTTGTACGCGTTAACAAACAATTTTCTATTATTCAACTTGTTGCACCAAAATCTGCTATTGGAAAAACAATTGAGCAGCTTGACTTTTTTGGAGCATATAATGTTTTATGCATTGGTATCAAAGATACCAGAGATATTATTTCAACTGTTCAAAATTCTTATATTGTTAAACAAAATGATCGACTTATCTTTGCAGGCAAAACAGCCGATTTGAATAATCTTGCAAAAATGTAATTGATTTTTTTATAATAAATAGGTCTTATTAAGATGGGTAATCAATATGTTTTATATCTACTGTTTTTTTTTCTTTACTTTTGCTTATTCATCAAACTCAGATAAGGCAGTATGTGTTGATCAAGGCTGCAAAGTATTAATTACCCATTTTTATTTTTCCAATACAGGAAGAAAACCTTATATTAAAGTTGACTTTCTCAGTAACAATAATTCAATATACTTTAATAAAATTATCTCCTTTTTAAATCAACAATATCAAGAAATTGTTAAAGAAAAAAAAAATTTTTTCGAATGGTTCAAAAGAAAGGAAACGATAATTGATGAAAGAGAAAAAGCAATACTATCAACAGCAAATACATATTTAATTCTTGAAGAACTTTTTAATAATACTAATACAGAGATAAAAAATTTAAAAATAATGATCCTCAAGCAAAGTGAAGATTACATTAGAAACCTCATTAATGAAATATTTTCACATTTGGACCAAATAACTAAAGATATTTTTGAAAAATGGCTTACCCAATCATTAACAAACCCAGAAAATTTTTCCTTAGGATTTTCGCTTGTTCCTCACAAAAAAACATTTCTACAAAAAATCCCGTTCTGGAATAATAAGGTTAATCATAATGGCCTTTTTAATATGACTATTATTTTTAAAACGATCTTTAATAAGATTAATATTTTAATGTATTGGTATTATTTATTACAAAAAATGTGCACTGAAGATGAAATAAAAAATAAAACTTACACAATCAATAATGAAAAGTTATATCTGCCTTCTGTTTTTCAAAAGATCAATGATGAATTAGATGAGTTTCATAAGGCTTTAGAACAATATTTTAATCTAATTAATGCCAATATTATTGCAAATTCTGAAATAAAAGTCAACAATAAAAAAACATTTGAGTATGAATTATTAGTTGTGAAATTTTTTCAAAAAATTATTCAATCAAGTAGAGATAGTATTGGTAAAACAATCGCTAAGAACAAGGCAAAAACCCCTCAAGATAAAGCACAGAAAGTATTATGCTTTTGCCCTTATGTACAACTTGATTTTTCTACATTCCCTCAATTAGAGCCTTTTGAAAAACTTACCACGCATATGCAAACAAATATCCTTCAATCAAAAAAGCTCAATGATCCTATTGTTAATGATCCTATTGTTAGTGAATTTCTGCAACTCAATATGATTACAAGAAACAATAAAAATAAATACGATAACACTGTTAAACTTTTAATCGAGAAGAAAGAAGAAGCTATTATTAAAAAATGCACTCTCATAGAAAATCATATAAAAAAATGGTGCCACCAATTAAAAGATGAAAAAAATGGATCTTGGCTAACCAGAAAAATTAATTATTTGAAAAATCAATATTACATCAAATCAAATTATTTTTTTGGGTTTTCTTTAATCGTCAAACGGTTTAATATGAATAGGTATAGTTATATGATTAATAATATAGCTACTATTTTTGAAGATATTAACGAGATTTTATTATTTAATAGTGCTAATAATAATAAGTTAATTAAAAACTTTATAGTTAAATTGGAAGATATTATTAATGCTTTTGAAGAATATAAGAATCACTTTAAAGAAAACAATATAACACATTTTGAAATAAACCCTAGTAAAGAGGATTTTCTTGTAACAATTGCTAGTAATACACAGGATAAAAACATTTTACAAATAGGTATTGAAATAATTATTCTTCAAAAAATTTCTGAATGGATAAAAAACAATATTGCAATTTTACATAATAAAAAAACAAAAGATGATGATTCATCAGACGATGAGAGTTCGACCTATTATGATCTTGAAGATGAATTTACATAAAAAGTGAAGACTGTTTTTAAACAGTCTTCACACTCAAAGAATCTATAATGCGGTGATTCTTACAACCGTTGCTGGTTGACGGTGTCCCTTTTTGACCCGAACTTTTTTACGCCTTTTAAATCTAAATATGATTAATTTTGGACCTTTGGTATGCTTAATAATAGTTGCCTTGACCGAACGATCCAACCGAGGTTGTCCAACCAAAAAATCACCTTCCCCTTCTTTGACAAAAAGAACCTGTTCAAAAGTTATTTCATCACCAGGATTTCCCTTCAAAAGCTCTACCGCAAGGGTTTTTCCTTCAACCACTTGATACTGTTTTCCACCAGTTTCTATAATTGCATAGCGCTCAGGAGTAATATGTGTCATTGTATAATCCTATTATTTGGTTCACATTGAAAGATTTATTGCTCTTAATTCTTACAAAAAAAGCTCTTTTTGTCTAGTTTTTATCTTGAAATTCATTATGTTCTTGTTTTAAGATATCATGAACCTTCCAGAGCAATTGTATTGCTTGGCGTGGGGTTGTGGTATTAAAATCAATAGTACCAATGAAACTATGTAATTCCTGAATGGTTATTTTATACCCTTCATTTTCACGAGTATCACCATGATTACAATGTGAATATTTTAATTGCAAATCACTCCTATACGGTTCTTGTAATAGAATTGCAGCTCTGTGAAGTACTTTTTCAGGCAATTTTGCCAATCGTGCAACTTGCAAGCCGAATGAACCGCGCGCGACCCCAGGAACAATTTGGTATAAAAATATGATTTCACCATTCATTTCAGTGCTTGCAGTATAATAAGGAATCAGACCGTGATATTTAATCGCAAGATCGGTAAGCTCATGATAATGGGTTGCAAAAAGAGTTAATGGTTTTTTTTCTGTAATTAAAAATTCTATAACAGATTGCGCAATCGCCATTCCATCGTGAGTACTTGTACCCCGTCCAACCTCATCTAAAATTACCAATGAACGATTAGTCGCATCTTGACAAATCAATGCTGTCTCTTCCATCTCAATTAAAAAAGTACTTTTACCTTGTGCCAGATTATCACCCGCTCCCACTCGACTAAAAACTCGATCAAGCAAGCTAATCTTTGCAGAATGTGCCGGCACAAAAGAACCAATATGGGCTAAAATAACTATCAAGGCAACCTGACGTAAATAGGTTGATTTTCCACCCATATTAGGACCTGTTATAATCCACATTGTTTTTTCTTGATCAAGAGCGGTATCATTAGGAACAAATCGCCTTGATTCATTATACGCAACAACCGGGTGCCAGCCCTGTTTAATCATGATATGCTGATCATCAGTATTAATAATTGGCTTTGTAAAATGAAATTTTTGAGCGGTTGTTGCAAGTCCAGAACATGCATCAAGGTGTGCCAATCCCCAGACTAATCGCCGTAAAAGTCGCTGGTGTAATAAAATTGTCTTTTTGATTTGACCAAAAAGCTCCTTTTCTCGTTGTGCGACATGAGATTTTGCGCGTTCAATATTATGATGCAAAAGCTCAAGAGCGGGAATAGTAAAACGCTCTTTTCCGACTAATGATTGTAATGATTTATAATGAGGTGGTACATGCTGAGCCCCAATTTTACTTGTTTCAATATAATAACCATGTATTTCATTATAGCGAATCTTTAATGAAGCGATACCTGTTGCTTCTTGTTCCGCTTGTTCTAATGCCAAAATTTCTTGACTCCCGTGGGACAACAAGGCGCGCATTCCATCCAATTCCTGGTCAAATCCCTGTTTGATAATATAATCAGTTTCAGTATCAGTATTAAGCCCCTCAGAAAGCAAGGTAACCAATGCCTCTGATAACTCAATATGATTGTTAATTACCATAAAAAGAGAATCATGCTGAGTTTGATAGTGACTTAAAAGTAATTTGATTTCAGGAATACTTTCAAAAGCTTTTGAAAGTATAATAAAATCATGAAATGCCCCACGTTCAAGCAAAATTCGACCAACAACACGTTCAAGATCCCCAATTGATTGCAAAAGATCTTGAATTCGATGATGAAAAAGAACATTGTTCACAAAAAGATCAATACATCTTTGTCGTTGCTCAATTGCTTCTTTGTCAACAAGTGGCCGTAATAACCACTGCTTTATTAGGCGAGAACCCATTGATGTTGAAGCATTATCAACAACAGAAAATAAGGTAGCATTTGTTGAGCCATCAAAACAATTTTTAGTAAGTTCAAGGTTTTTTTGCGTCATTTGATCTATTTCTAAAAACTGTTCTGCGGTATACCAGAAAAGTGAAACATTTTCATTAAAAAGAACTAATTGAGTACGTTTAATATAGGCATAAAAATAACAAAGCGCCTTTTTTATTCCATCAGCTTGTAATATTTGTTCACTTCTATCAATTGATACAATTTTTTTTATCCATTCAATTGAGTCTTGAACGAGTGCTAGATCAGCATTTGAAAGTTCTGTGATAAAATAGCCACGTTTTTTTAATAAGGGAAGCTGATTGTTTTCTTTGGTAACAATAATTTCATCTGGAAAAAATCGTGCAAGTTCATTTTCTAAGAGGCGTTCATTATTTGTATCAATTCCAGTAACAAAAACCTTGTTGGTTAAAAGCTCTGCAAATACGATTCCTGATTCAGAAAGTGCACATAAATAAGAGGATGATTTTGAATCAAGAAGACTATCTTGTGTTAATGTCCCAGGTGTTAATACTTTGGTAACACCACGTTTAACAAGGGCTCCTGGTCGAGGCTCTTCAAGTTGATCACACAAAACAACCTTAAATCCCCCTTTGACAAGCTTGGTAATGTAATGATCAATAGTATGGACCGGGACTCCACACAACGGAATGTCCACTCCTTGTGATTTTCCGCGTTTTGTTAATGCGATACCTAAAAAAGCGGCTGCTTTTTTGGCATCATCATAAAAAAGTTCATAAAAATCTCCAACCTGAAAAAGTAATAAACAATCAGGATAATCAAATTTGATTGTGTGATACTGCTCCATTAAGGGAGTTTTTTGTTCATGCTGCATAGTAGTAATTATGATTAGGTCAATTACCTGAACTATACCATATGGTTATAATTACGTCTATATCAATAAAACTGATTTTGTATTAGTAAAATAAGCTATCATTTTTAAAAGAATATATTTTTTATAACAGTCGTTTGCAAAATTAGGTTTATCTTGACTAGCATTTAAAATATTATAAAAACCCCGTAAATAAGAAAAAATGATATATTTAAAAAGTTTTTAAAATATAAAAAAATCATAAAAATTCTTTTTTTCATAGTGGCTGACTCTAAACAGCTTTTACCCGATATCTATTTTTTAAGTTTTCTTGGCATTCTTTGTCCTTTTAGGCAAAAAAGAGTTTCTTTGAAAAAGATTTGTAGACTGCAAAACAAGATACCATTAATAGCAACCCAAACGAAAACCATAATTTTAGTCCTGACCTTTTTTGGGTTTCATATAATTGCTTTAAAATATCTTCCTTCATACGCTTTTCTTCATCCAATTGCACAGTTATATTATGTAATTCTTTGACTTGTTTAAGCTTTTCACTCATTAACAACTCAATTTTGCTATTCATCATAGCCTCTTTTTCTTGAGATACAGTATTTTGTTTGGCAATTTCTTGTTCAAGCGCTCTGATCTTTGCATTTGCCATTTCTTTTTGAGCGGTCATCTCAGCCTTTTGTTTTTCCATACACTCTTCAGTGATACGTTCTTGATCTGCAATATATGAATTTAGGATTTCTATAGTACATTTTAAATAAGATTCTTCTTGAAAATTCTTATTATAAAGTGGATTAAAAGAGGAGCAAATCTTGAATCTTTTTAGTCGATTGTGATTTTCTATTTTTTCAAATCCAAGAAGAAACTGTCTTGCATATAACAATCTTCTTGTATCATTAATATGGGGATTCTTGTTACACCGATTAATATAATCTAAAATCAGATCAGTAATTATTGGAATATTATTTAAAACAATCGATTGATACTTTGGGTCTTGAATTACTATAAGCAGTTGCTTAAGATGAACAAATATCAGAAAAAGTTTTTTTAATGAATGTTTTCGTATTAAAAATTGAATAAAAAGTTTTATATACCAAAAATTATACTTATCTTTTATTCCACCTTTATCGGTTGTTTTTGTAAAAAACTCAACATAATTTGATAACAAAGAAGAAAGAGATTCTTTTTTTACTAATATTTGGTTTTGATTTTCAGATGCGAGATCCTTTTTTAAATAATGCAATGAAGCAAGACAGGCATCAAAAAAATATTGTTGATCAAATGATAAATAATGAAATAAAAAATAAAGTAATTTTTTTGGTTGATCGTTCAAACTGTCATAAAAATACAAAAAGTCTTTTGAGACATACGTATTAGAAAAAATAATTAAGAGCTTGCGTAATAAATTGTGAAAGTTTTTAGGATCGTAATCTGCTTCAAGAATCGGACATTCAAATTTTTCTTGGGTTATAATATCTTTATCTTTTCCTGTGAACACAAATAAGTATGGAATAGACTGTTTTTTTACTTCAATTGACAAATAACAATTCATGCAGATATTTAAAGATACAAGTTTATATAATTGCAATTTTTCTTGATTGCTTTCTGGATCTTTAAAAACGATACAATATTTTTTAAGACCTAATAGTGAATGCTTAGAAGTCAAAAAATTTTCAATAAAGTCTTCACGCCAGAAGTTGCAAAAAAAGAAATGGTGAGAAAGAAGAAAAGGCAGCAGCCTAGCCTTTTTCGAATTTAACTCGAAGGTCATATCAATCGTATCCAATAATCGATAATTTTTTTGTTGAAAATTCATGAGTGCAAAAAAGGATTTCTTAGTGCTTTTTTGTATTTTAAAATATTTATTAAGATACATTCTATCAACACTATTATAAAGATTCTTGAAGAATATCTGAGAAAGAAAATCATTATTATAAAGAAATATCTGAGAAAGAAAATCATTGAAGAATATCTGAGAAGGGTTTCGCTTAAAATCTCTCCATCTTTCCCACTGCAGTGAAATTTCAAATTCAAAATTAAATAATCGCTTTGTTGTTTTATACATTGATTTGGAGATTAATCTCATTGTTGATTCGAAAAAAAAATAATCATAAGGGAGACATTTGTTTCTAAAAAATAGATCATAGCATTGTACAGCTGAAATGTTTGTATTTTCTGGAAAAACTTCTTTAAAAATGTCTGAATTTTTAAAGAAGTTTCTTTCATACTCATCAAAGACAAATGCAAAAATATTCTTTAACATATCATCATGAAGCCGATCAAGACGATAGTCTTGATCGGCTTCATGATGGGGTTAAATATTTTTGATTATTTGTATTTTTTGAAATCGTGATTCGATTTTTAAATTCTTTTAAAAAGGTAAATAATTGATTATTTTTATCAGATTCCGCAGTATTCAACCCCATGAATAAAATAAAATTAAAAAGACAAAAAAGTATTTTAAACAAATTTAAATCCAATTGAGTAATAACTATATAGCATATAAAATACTATAAACATTTTTAAAAATAAAAAAATAATAAAAAACAGAAATACTTAAAATTTATATTTTTACAAATAATAAAACCGAAAGCATAGCAAAATAGTTTACGCAAAAGAGATTTTTTTTGAAAAAAATTTGTATACTGCAAAACAAGCTGTCGCTAATAAAATTCCCAATGATATCATTTTTATACGCCATGATAAATGATTAATTTTCGTCTTTAAACTATCAATCAAAGCATCTTTTTTTTCAATTTCATTGATTTGCAAAATCAATTGATTAATTTGATTTTTTTGCTGCTCCAATAAAAGATCTTTGTTTGAATTTTCTTCTTTAATAGTACTAATAACTTCTTGATTACTATGTAAAACGTCTTGGGTGTTGCTTACTTTTTGCTCCAAATGTTCTTTTTCATTTTTTAAATTTGCAATAATTTGCTGATTGCTTTGATTTAATTTTTTTTCAATCTGAAGCTGATTACCCATATCTATTAACTTTTTATAATGAAAATGATGAGCCATACTGCTAGACGATATTTTAGATCTTTGCTTAACTCCTTTACAACCATTTATAAAGTTTTTTGCCGATATACATAACTGTGTATTTGTGAAAGCTTTATTCGCATTATTTTCGTCACATGATTTAACATAGAGTAAGATCTTCTCAGTAATAAGATTTTTATAATCTAAAAAGAATTGTCCAGCCGTTTTGTCATTCTCTATTTTGATAATTGTTAATAGCGGGGTAAGGTATCGAAAAATTTTCAAAAGATGCTTAATATGATAATTTTTTATCAATGATTCAATAAAGTTTCTCATACAAGAATATTCATAAGCATTTAATCTTTTAAAAAATTGAGTGTATTCTGATAAGAGAGATTTAATAGTTTCTTTTTTTATCGGTATTCCACATTCTTTGGCATACGCTTGAATGTATTGATTTTGTTTTAAATAATGAAGTGATGCAAGAACAGCATCATGCATACATCCTGCTGAAACCTCAAGAAAATTAACTAAAAAATAAACTATTTTTTTAGTCTCATCAAGGCTATCATAAAAAAAGAAAAAATTTTTTTGTACTACCTGGTCAGAATCATCTAATTTTTCCTTTTCACTAATATTTTGAATTTGTTTTAAAAATCTTGTTAATAACATTGAAAATTGATTTTCTTTCATTTTGGCATTAAATGGATCTTCATTTAAATCAATAAATTTTTCTTTTTCTTTTAAATCCAGATGATAATTCATATAAAAATTAAATTTCATCCAAGAACGAAGATTATCTTTTTTATATAAAAAACTTATTTGATTACTACCAAATAAGTTTTCGGCATAGCTGTAATAATTCTCAAGATCACCATCTAGGTTTTTTTTAGTAGTATCATCAGCAGGATCAAGACCTGTGTTGATATATTTCTCAAGGTAATGAGAAAGAAAAAAAGATATTTGACTGTTCCTAAGATCTTTGCTCTTAAATAAATTGTTAATATTACTAAAATTCTTTGATAAGTTGTAGATAATAAGAAAACGTCGTTTAGTTTTTAAAGTACCCTTTGACGAGCAATCTTTTAATACTTTCAATACATTTTCAACAAAAGAAATCCTTATGAAGCGAGAAAAATCAATAAAAGAACGCCATCGCTTAATTTTCAAGTTCATCAAAAATTTTGTATCAAACTCTTTAGATGATCTAATATTTTTACTTATTTGTTTTGAAATAAGCAGCATTGTTGATTCAAAGAAAAGGCAAGAAGATTGAGTAAATTGTATATTTTTAAAAAAAAAATCATAATCTTCTTTTGGAGAAGAATATGATTTACGAAATTGTCTTAATTGATTTTTGTTTTTCAAAGGGGACAATTCATATTGAAATACAAATGAAAAAATTTTTTCTAACATTTCCAAAGGAAGTTCTTGAAAATAAATTTTTTGGCCCTCTACCGGAATCCAATATTGCGGAATTTCTTTTACATTGTTTTCTTTACCAGGGAATTCATGCAATATAATCTCATGTGATATAACCTCATTTTGGAACGTATTTTTATTATTACCAAAAAGCAATAATTTATTTTCTTTGAACTGAACTATTTTTGGTAAATTAAGAAAATTAGAGTTTTGATTTTTATTCAATTTATAAGGAAGATTTTCTAGAATCATTACTTTAACACCTAAAACAGTTTCACCCGTTTGACATTCTATTGCCTCTTTTTGTCTTGTTATATCTATAATATAAATTCTGCCGGAAAGCCCTTGGATTGCAAAAAATTTTTTTCTTTCCTTGATAGTTTCATAACTGGGATTAACCGCTAAAGAAAGAACCACTTCTTCTTCTTTCATTATTGAATGATCATCTAAATAAAAAAACTTTTTTTTAAATGCTTGGTTTATATTTGCATTAGTATTTTTTATTAAAAAAACGTCCATCTGTTCATTCAATTCCAAAGCAAAAGATTGTTCTTTATCTAAAAAAAAACCTTGAGGACCATTTAAATCAACAGTCTTAACAACGGTCTGCCTTAGTTCACATTTTAATTTTTTCAAGTCATCTTGATAATAACAATCATTGTCCAAAGCATCTTTTGTCGGTCCATCTAGCGCAGCATTTAAACCATATACATAAAATAAAAGCAAGAAATTAAAAAAGTATTGTAGATAAAAAGATTTCATAAACTTTTAATTTAATTCAATAAAAAAACAGATAAAAATTTATAACACATATTGTATTATAAAGCTTTTTTAAAAAAAAGCTATCTTATAAAATTTAATATTATACTGAAAAGATCCATGAGAAATTTTATTTTAAAAATAATAAAAAAACCAACCCACCAATACAATGAAATAAAGAAATTTCATTGTATAAAAATTTAAACAAACACAATCAATTTGTTTTGAAAAAATTTATATAATAAAGAAGATGCCATTAATACCAACCCAAGAAAAATCCACAATTTGCTTGATTTTTTTTTAGCGCCTAAATTATTGCTTTCATGTAATTGTTTGTTCGCTCTCTCAATCAATTTAAGTTTCAATGATTCATTTTGCTTCTTCATTTAAAAAAATTTTAAAATAAAAAGGCATTAGATTAAAATTTAATATTATTGAATATTCACTGTATACTATTTAAGGTATTAGTCAAGACGGAAAATAAAGCGTCGTTATTATTTATAATAATTTTAAATAGAAAAGAACCTGCAACATTTCTATTAGTCTTTCGTTTTAAACCCTACCATCTTTTTTAAATACATGCCGGTAAAACTGTTGTTATTCTGTGCTACTTGCAAGGGAGTACCCACAGCAACAATAGATCCACCTTGATCACCAGCCTCAGGTCCTAAATCGATTAAGTAATCAACTGTTTTTAAAACATCAAGATTATGCTCAATAATAATCATTGAGTTTCCTTTATCAACAAGACGATTAAGTACTCCAAGAAGTTGCTCAATATCGCAACTATGCAATCCAGTTGTCGGTTCATCAAGGACATACAAGGTGTCTTTACCTCGCTTTGCCAACTCATCTACCAATTTAATACGTTGCGCTTCTCCTCCTGAAAAGGTTGTTGATGATTGACCGAGCGTCAAATATCCAAGCCCAACATCAATCAGCAATGAGATTCTTTTGATAATTGATCGATGATTATTAAAAAACATTGAGGCTTCCTGGGCAGTCATCATAAGACAATCATAAATGGATTTTCCTTTATAGGTAATTTCAAGTACCGCTTTATTATAACGCCTTCCTTTGCATATTTTACATTCAACGGTAACTGCAGGCAGAAAATGCATTTCAAAGGTTACATATCCATCACCCTTGCATTCTTGACAGCGACCCTCCCCGGTATTAAAACTAAATCGACCTACCGAATAACCACGTGCATTACTCTCAGGAAGC
>Ga0116230_10005563_pt1 | contig 12374 bp, 8 predicted proteins | sample S1TSphfallax_3_FD_88678 | JGI IMG/M metagenome (GOLD analysis project Ga0116230, IMG submission 88678) | Host-associated microbial communities from peat moss isolated from Minnesota, USA - S1T2_Fd - Sphagnum fallax MG | ecosystem: Host-associated > Plants > Peat moss > Unclassified | place: USA...
ACGTGTACTTTACTGATATTTTCACTCAGTCTACCAAGGCAAAATAGATTATAATAATGGTTAAGTGGATTTATAGCTTCCATGTGGTCTAAAAGATTTTTATTTTTTTTGGTGGTGTTTTGGCGCTTTCAGACTTGACTTGAAATTTTTGGCCTTTCGATATTTAGTATATATTCTTGGTACTAATAGGGCCTTGTTAGCCTTCAACATTTTTGTCAAATGTGTTAAGTCCCTCAGTAGCTTCAAGATTTCTTAACATTCCCTTTTTTTAACTTTAAAATCTTTATTTGTCTTGCCAAAAGTATATTCTTTATTAACTTGAAAAAACAGTGGCTTCCTCTCAAACAAAGGATGCTTCTGTGACAAAAGTCGATGCCCCTCCAAAGGTAATTGAAATCAATCTCCTACAAATTCTGAGTCGCATTCAACACGTTTACCTCTCACTGTTGCAGAAAATCTTGGATCTACTCTCCCATTGTAGAAATCAAGGTAAGTGCCATCCTGTATGTCCCAGGGAATCAAATACAGATGCTCTAGTCTCATCCTTCTCAAAATCTTTCTCAATCTGCTCTATAGTTCCCTAGTAGTTGGATACTGCACTGACAAGGATGAAGGTATGGCCTCCAAATCTTCTGCCATAGCTGAAATCTCTAAACACATAAAGGTTTCAAAACCTTAAACCCAAATCGCCAAAACGCCAAAACGCCAAAACCCTAAATCTGAACAAAAATCTCATGAACTACTGTCAACCCTAACAAAATTCCTAGACCTCCTTCGCGTCTTTGCCAACCCTCTTGTTCCTCCTGAGCTCTCTCCTGAAGAAATCGCAAATGCTAAAGGGATCCTGACTCAATGGAACTGTTCACAAGAATTTCAACCTTTATAGTTCTGAAAGGACGTTTTCTATACTACACATCATCCCTATGGGAACTTTGTCCTACTATCCTTTGCACTACCGCATGTACTACCTCAATGTCACCAAGATTTTTTGCAACTTAGAAAAGGCCATGATAAATCAGATGATATTGTGAAACCTTTTGCGAAATTGCCTTCTCTAGTAACCCTTTCACTAATTTGTGACCTAACGCGCATCGCAACTTGTGATATGTCCACCACCGAAAAGTTTCGTAAAAATTTGTGATGAGGTTTGCGATACATATGCAAACGCAAAATGCAAGGCGCCAAATAACGCAAGCTTGTGATTTCTTGTGACTCTCAAAGTTTTTAGCGATACATTTTGTATTGTAAAATGTGCGATGTTTTGAGTGTGACTAAACGTTGCGAAGTGTGGAATATCACTAGGGTGGATGGAGACTGAGCGGGTCGCAAAGTAATCTTTGTGGTATATGTCACAAAAGTGCTACGATGATTGTAGGGTACAATATAAATTAGCGATGGGTGGTGGACCACAAGGTGCGATGCGTGTTGCATCGCAAATATGGCAGGTTGTTTTTCCTTCGCAAACCCTTCAAGTTTTTTGTTTGGCCCTTCGCAAAGGGGCGCAATATGTAGTAGTGAATTAGTTCTTAATGTACTTGGGTTACATGTTAATGTTCTTTATTACTTGTCAATTTACTACATGTTTATATTACTTGCATTTCATATCAATCCTTTATATTTTAAATATTATGTCACCAATTGCTTTAAGATAAATAAATATGCAAGTTTGAAGATTATAATTTGACTTTATCAAAATGCAAAGAATGAAGAAAAATCTTCTTAAATTTGCATCTATGAGTGGCCACAAGTCTATTTGACCTTGGATAATAACCATCATTGTTATTAAACATGTGCCCCTTTAAAACTAACACTTCTACATGTTATGAAATAGCTATGATTTAAAAATATATGTCAACAAACATATATAGAAGCATCAACCCAAAAACATCCGAGCAAAAACTTACAAGTGTTGTTCACACTAGATTCGATTATGTTTCAATTTCCAACCGTAGTTTATTGTCAAAACCAACATTAAAGGAACATTTTGAACAATAACAAACAATCATACAAAAGATTTTTAAATGAATGCTTTGACCACCTACCATGTAACATCCCATGTGACCTTCACTTGCTCACCTACAATGGGTGTAGGTCACTGTCAAACCTAAACCCCGACATGAATAGTTTAAGTTACAAGACTAGTAATAAGAAGATGCCAACCTTAAACCCTAAACCTGAAAATGAGAAGAAGAAGAAGAGTACCAAAAAAAAAAAACCAAGATAAATTTAGGGTTTCAGTCAAAGTTAGCTCCCTCTAAGGGTGTTTAACTCAATGCCCAATTACTTTCTTCCTTGACAACTAAATGCCTTTTAAAGTTTTACCTTCCAAAATAGTTTCCTTCATAGCCTACAAAAGTGCAAGGATGTTGTAAGAGAAAACTCCATGCACAATAACATACATTAATTACATTGAAAATGAATGAGGTCTTCAATATCATTAAAACCAATGTCAATTTCCATGTTCTTCAATCCCTTGAAGAAAACAATGTAATCAATTGTCTCCATGTTCACACCTTTCTTCAACTCATTCAATATATCATCAACCTTGCAAAGTAATGACATTAGATTAAAATGTGAAATAATTACATTAGATGGTGGGAAACTGATTAGCAAGTTACATAATAAGTCATGTAACATGGTTATAGTCAATGAATATATTACAAATAGGAGTTGTAAGATGGAGGGATAACAATGGAAACATGATAGTTACAAAATTAAAACATATGCATATGCTAGTTACACTGCTATAACATGATTAATTTTATTTCAACCTATGTTATAAACCACCTCGATAGTTCATTTAAATAGCTAGCATATTAGAAGATATTCAAGTAACATATGCATATACTAGTTACACATTCTACTATAACATGATCATGATTATTTCAAAACTCATGTAACATGGGATACAATGAACGATTTGTAACATGGTGTAGCTTACTTGAATAACAAAGTATCTAGTGTAACATATTCAAAATTATGTTACATAATCATATGAAGGATGGCAAGAGGGTTCATTGCAAAGAAACATTCAATTGTTGTAGTTCAACATCCTTATTAACTTGGGTAATTGATTTAAAAAACTTTTGTAGTGCATTGTCTTTGATGACTCCTTAGTTTCTCTACACACATCCACGATGGTAGAAATTGGAGGCACCTCAGTAGAGGGTGGGGTAGATACCTTATGAATGGGGGGAACTAGTGCCTAAATAGAGGGTGGAATTAGTACCTTATCAAATAGTGGTTCTAACACCTCTATAGGGGTTGGTGTTGGTACATCAATTCATATTAGATATAAGATTTTGGCAGATGGTAAAGCTAGGATGTTATCATGGGATTCCATGGCCATTTGTGGAAGGGATGGACTTGGCATTTTTAGTGAGGATGGTGCTTTCACCACAACAAGTGAATCAATGTGGATGGGGGGGTGTACTATCATGAGCCGCAACTGTTGTAGATGGGGGCAATGGTTGAATCAGAAGTAACCTATTTGAAACAAGAGTTGACACATTAAGAGTAGGTGAAGATTTGGGTCGATTGGGGGTGGGGTTGGCAAAACCTATTCTTCTATTGCATCAAATTCTTGAGTAAGGTTTTTGGGGGGACAATTTATAGGGGTAATGAACTTAAAACACTTGAGATGGCACATAACCTAGCAAATCTAGTTGGCTACAAGTTACCCCTCCTACTAATTGGTTGAAAGGTTGTATTTGGTTTAGGTCAAATTCTAGTGGGAGTTGGGATAGTGGCAATATTGTTTCAAGTGCAACAAATATGGTTAGGATAGTGGCCTTTATTATAGTTGTTGGTTTAGGGGAGGTAATATGCTTTATGAGTGATATTGCCATAACACCACTAGTGCGACATTTTGTCCCAATTTCTTGGGATGTTTGAAGGTCACCTCTTCCCATTTATACGTCAATAATAGGTTGATTATCATCTACATATGTGATAAAAGGGCAACCTTGATCTACACCTTTAGGTTGACTTGTAGCACATAAAGAGGAAAAAAGGCTTTTCATTGCAAGATATTTCAATTGGTAGCAATTTTAAAGTTTCTTTTAGGCAGGCACCTTCACATCTTGTTCAATTGCTTTAAATGTCGCAACCCCACTTTTGGAAGAATGTGAGGATGACACTCACACTCCCAAAATGGGGACACCTCCAGCTTCGCATGGTTTTCAATTCCCAATGTTGGACATTATCATTGGTTACGCGGTGCGATTCACCGATTGCGTTGTAATAGCAAGGCAAATTACTTAACCTGCACCATATGACGCATCTTAAATTTTCTTAAAGTTATGAACTATCATTGTGACATAGCCCATGACTCCACATGTAATTACAAATCCTTATTGAACTTATCCATAATTTAAATAAATGTTCCATTCATCATGAAACTCATGTTGCCATTACCATCCTATCCCCCATGTTTATTTAATCGTTAAATTATTTTGAATTAATCTTACGTTTATAAGGCTTGAGGATTATTCTATCTGTATTGGACCTTTCATTGACACCCCCTCACCTACTTCATGAATATCAAACATCCTTGTTATTCATTAAATACTAACATAAGACCAATGTTTTGTTGCACACCATGAATTTTGGTGTCTACTTCTACCTCAAATGAACCTAGAGATTTTTCACCCCTAATTATGCCATTGAGGTTCCAAAACTATGGTTTACCAACTTTTTTGTTGAAGAAAAAAAACTAACCCAACACCTTATTCACCAATATTGTATTTTAGAAAAGAAAACAAACCCCCTATAGAACAATGTGCATTCATCATCCCTTATTTTAACATGAAGTTATTAAAACCCCCTAATAACCTCATCACATTTGAATATCCTTGATGCAATTTTTAAAAATTGAGATTACTAGACATGGTTATGTCGCTATGGCTCATAGAATGCATGAATTGAAGTGAACAAATGGTGAAATGGATGTCAACCCCATTTCCTTTCCTCAACTTCTATAACATGCAAAATGTCAAAATCTTGCATTTGCCTTTTAATGTAGTCTGCCATCTTTTCTACATGTTCCTTTGCCCATCGTGCTTCAAGCTTATGGTTGTCTTGTTTAAAAAACTTGTATTTGATATACTCAACAAGTGGCAGGAACTCCTCGTCCATAGTTTCAAGGTTCATTACATGGCCAGTAATAGTTTGCACTTCTTTCTTTTGGGCTTTTGATAAATGGTTGTCATAAGGTAATAAACCTTACATTGGTTAATAAATCGTTCATAATCATAAAGAGCATGTTCAATATATATCATTATAAAGTAAAAGGAAAACATTATAAATATAAACATGGAACATGTACATGGAGTTCTAAAATTATGGGCATGTTGCAAAGCCCGTGTACTAAAGAGTTTTGAAATTGAGGCGATGTTTCAAAGTCCAAGTAACAAGGAATTCTAAAATCATGGGCATGTTTCAAAGTCATAGTAACAAGGGGTTTTGAAATTATGGCCATGTTTCAAAGTCCATGTAATAAAGAGGTCCAAAATTGTGGCCATGTTTCAAAGACCCCATAACAAGGCATGAACTGAAGTATAACATGATGTAAAACATTTGTACCAACAATAGGCTAAAACTAGATGGTACAAACACACATTGGTATTAAGGAACTTAAATACAAATTGTGATGCTTACTTGATATTTCATAGTCATTGGCCAATAGACATTGAAAAGACATTATTAACCCATTTTGCCCAACCTCCTTTAAGGAGAACCTGATATATTGCAAGTAAGTTGTTTTTTGAAATCATCAATAAAGTTACTCAACCAATCATATTTCTTCAACATATATGGGATTAAGCTAAATAACCTAGGTGGACGCTTGAAAGGAAGAGGTAATAATGGTTTCCATGAAAGTGTAACTTGTTCATGGGCCTATGCCTTCACACGTTTCAAATACTAACAACATGCATTTAAAAATTCCTCACCACTCCTTAGGCCCCCCCCCCGTTCTAGTTGAATTTCATGTTGGTCGGGAATTGGAATTATAGGAAAGGATTTAGGAGGATTTTTACCCTTTGATGCACATCCCATCATTTAAGTCAAGGACTTTGTAATAGCCTTGGGCCTCTTACTCGGAGGAGAAAGTGCAATAGGTTCAATCATAAAATCTGTTGGTGGAACCTTTTCGTGGACATTCTATTCACCTTGTAGGGTTGGGTGAACAAGACGTTGTTTTTGTGTATGCCAATTTTCACAAGGCACATATGTGTCAAATTTACTAATATATTATTCATGCATAGGCTCCTCAAATGTTCCCATGATGGTATAATCATTTTTGTCTTTTGATGATGGCATAATACCTCAACAAGCTTTCAAAACACTCCTTTGACATCATCACATTGATCTTATTGGTGGCCATAATTGATTAAAACACCTACCACAAAAAAACTCTCATTGTGAAAAATCATTCTGGTATGTTTTACAATACTAACCCAACACAACATTATTAGGAATTGATTGAGGCTTCCAAAGGACTAAATCTATACACATTGTTATTGCAATAAACAATATAAATAACATCAAATGTAGCCCAAAAAAGTGAAAAATTCTATGCACATTTTCCTTGCAAAGTTGTGGAAATAATAAACTCATCAAAGGTTTTGTTGTAGTCTAGGGTTTAGGGAAACCAATTAACAAGTTTAAGGTTCCATAATATCCCAATGATGAATGTTTTTCCACGAAAACAATTGTAAACATGTTACAATGCAATGGGTTAAAGTAAATATGCATATTTAAACCAAGTTGCCAACTAAAATGTTGCTACTAAGAACTATTTTAAAAAATAAACTTAGCTACAACTTCAGGCGAAAAAGTTACATCATAAATGTATCACATTAATATTACGCAAACAAACAACAAAAGCAAATGCAAGAGGAGGATATTAAACTAATGATTGGAACTTGTCTTTCAATGTTTATACGTGAAAGGTCCAAAATAAAATTCATATATAGAACATGTAAGAGTGAGATACATAGTAATAACTAAACACATACTTACAATATAAGATATGCACGAAGATAATAACATGATATCAACAGGTTACAACCCATACTTAAACATTATAAGTAGACAACATGCATGTTACAACAAATACATGTACATGTTACAAGATATCACTAGGCATGCATATGCAAAAAAAATTATGGAATCAAAAGCTACATACCAATGTAGCCAAGGCAAGGATACATTATATATGTCCATGACAAATTAACATAATAATATAAAATTAACATGTTACAAGAAAACCTTCACAAGTTGGGAGAGACTATTAGATGTTACAACAAATTGGGATTACCATATTATTAAGGTCAATGGGACTAGTTACAATAACATCAAACAAGTTTCCCCAAACATTTAATAATCCATGTTACACCTAAGATTATGTACACAAATTGTGGGCATGTTACAAAGGATAGATTGAGTACCTTGTTAAGGTGAATTGCAAGTTACAAAGTATGGCTCATTCGACCTACAAGGACAACATTGTAAGGTTATTAGATGTCACATGAAAAAATTGGGGTTACAACATCAAGGCAAGTGGGAATGGTTACATGAGTCGGCAAAGCAAATTACATACCCTAACTAACAAGGTATCAGAACAATTCATGAATAACGACATGTTCCAACATTATAACAAAAGGTGTCCATGTACACCAAGTGATTTCACTAGATTTTGAGTGAATTCATTAGTCATAGTGAATGGGACCTATTGGGGAAGCAATGAATTCACTAGTATAATGAACGGGGACTAGCGAATTGCACCCACATTTTGTAATAATGCAAGACATGTTGTGAATTGTTACATGAAATTGGGGTCATCGTATTATGTGAACAAGTGGGCCTAGTTACAACACCATCAAACAAGTTCCATCAAATGATTCACAAGGTGGGAGGAATCACATGGAATCAAAAGCTATATAGGAATGTTACAACAAATTGGGATAACCATATTATCAAGGTAAATGGGACTAGTTACAACAACATCAGACAAGTTTCCCCATACATATAATGATCCATGTTACACCTAGGATTTTGTACATAGATTGTGGGCATGTTATAGAGGATAGATTGAGTACTTTGTTGAGATGAGTTGGAAGTTACAAATTATGGTTCAATGGACCTAAAAGGACAACATCGAAACGTTGTCAAATGTCAAATGAAAGAATTGAGCTGACCACATCAAAGCAAGTGGGAGTGGTTATAGGAGAGGGCATAACAAGTTACATACCCTAACTAACAAAATATAAGAACAATTCATGTATAAGGACATATTCAAAGACTTGTTGTGAGATGTTACATGAGATTAGGATCATTGTATAATGCATGACACCTAAAGGTGACCTGTAAAAAAGTTTGGCGGCCAAATTTGGGCCAAAAATTTCAGCATAAATTCAAGGAGTTTTTTGAATTTGGGTTAGGGGATGTAGGGTTAGGGTTATGGAACCGCACAGCCTCTTCTCTTTCTAGCGGGCCCGTGCATAGGCATGCACAAGCCCATATTATTTCGTCTTCACCCACATCCAATTCGTGGATAGTAGTTGCCACCATGGGGAGACTTAACAAACGAAAATAGTAGCTCAAGAAAGTGGTTGAGGCCAGGCAGGCACGTTGCGACAAGGATGAGTCTGGGCGTGAGGAGGAGGAGGTGACTATGTTCGACGGCGAGACGACCGTTGATGTTGACGTTGACGCACTTGGCGAGGATGTTGTTTGGCAGGAAGAAGAACTTGAGTTTGAGGACATGGAAGAGCCTGGCGAGGACGAAGAAGAATAAGCGCATGGACAGTTGGAGGAGTTGCGAGTCCAGCCGGAAAGCAAGCGGCCTACCCAGTATGTGGGGAATTCGGAACACTCAAAGTGCCGACATCGCTAGAAGTAGAGGAAGGCAGCTGTTGGGACCAAGAAGTTGACCTTGTTCTTTGCGCCTGTCGCCAGCGGTGACAACAACAACGGTGACAAGTTTAGCCCTAACCCTTAAGCTCCCTATAAATCCTTGTGGCCAAATATGGGTCGCCCCAGCCAAATTTGGACGAAAGTCATCAATTTCGACCGGCAATATCTGTGCCAAAAAAAAAGATTTTGACAAACGGGTTGCGTAACTTTGTTCAGCATGTGAAGTACTGCATAAATACGCCGAGTTTTTGGGGTTACACGTTGTGTGGGAAGAATATTTAAGCTCGACATTTGGGGTCGCCTTTAGGTGTCATGCACTATATTATCTGAGAAAGTGGACCTAATTACAACACCATCAAACAAGTTCCATCAAATGACTCACAAGGTAGAATATTGTAAGAGGGGGCTTGTTACAAGCCATGAACATGTTACTTGGAATTAAAATCATTTAATAAGTCATGTTTCAACTAAAATTGAGTTGACAAAATAGCGCAATTTAGGCAAGACAACAAACTAAATACAATTTGTGAGCATGTTACCAAGGATAGATTGAGGTTGCTTGGAATGAATACTCGGTTGAAATGAATCATAGGTTACACAATGTGGTTTAATTGATTTATAGAAGCACCACAAAAACATTATTAGCATAAAGTGGGGACAAATCATGGGCATGCATGTTATAGGGGAAAACCTACGATTGTAATATGATTGAATGCCTTGTATCAAATGAATTGTAGGTTACAAAAAACATGAAAGCAGAAAAAACATGGAAACAAGAAAATTCAATAATATGTACATGTTACAAGGGAAATTGTTGAATAATGCATATTTTTTTTACTTTAAGGACAACAAAGAAGAGCTAGATCTTTTGCAAACTGACATTGAACATAGTTGAAATCGATGGAAGAATAACATTTGTAAGAAACATGCGATCAAAAAGTTGTTATTTATCTAATCAAAAAGGGGGAACTTGGATTGCTTTGGGAGATGCAAGATGTTGAAGACTTTGACCAAATTAATGAAGGTATAATGAAGAAGGAAAGAGACATCTCCATGTAAACACACAACATTTGGACAAAATTGTGCGCATGGTAGTTTCAGAAAGGGATTGAAAAGTGATCCTCCACTTGTAATTTATGCATCTAAGCTTACCAAGCATAGATAGCTTCTTCTACATGTAATTTCTACAAACAAACCACAAGCAATGCAAGACCTTCAAATTGGGCAATGCATGCACTTGGATAGGGCATTGTAGAAGCACATGCAGTAGTTGTATTGATGTAATCAATCAACGATGAAGGCACTAGAGAAGAACTAGAACATTTGACAATAGGTGTAGGTGTGTAAAGAAACGATGGAAGGAGAAGTTACATGATTGTGAGATACAAAGTGAAAAACATGTGCAGTGATGAAGGACGACATGATGCCCTAAAGCGAAAAGGTCCGTCATGACAATGGGAATACATTGTGGTATGGCATGCATGGCACAAGAGTACCGTGGGGATGGGGATGTTGATGGTCCATAACACAAAATAGGTAACATAGGTGTAACTAATGTCGATGAACGAAAAGCTTGTTATGTGGGTGAGAGGAAGGATGACATCATGGTGATGTGGGGTAGTCCTTTGGTACTGGCAACATTCAAGACCCTTTGACCTATTTAACATTTTCCCTTTGACACCCCCATAAATAATTGCTTGAACACTGACAAAAAAATTTATATCATATTACAAGCAAATCTCAAAGATCAAATGGGCCCAAAGAAATAGCAATTGAATCTTATGAAAACATTGAAGAATGGTGAGTGTGTGTGTGTGTGTGTGTGTGGTGGAAAATTTGCAAAACTTTAAAACATTAAAAGTGCAGATGCTAAACTTTGTAACTTTCTAAACAGTCAGTGCCTGCTATCAAAGTGAGTATCCAAACATATTCAGCGACAACGACACAAATCCAGTTACCTAGTCAGTGGGTGTGGACCGCTGCACCAAAAGTTAGTCCGAAGTCAGTAGTAATATGTGGGTGCTCATGTTCTGAATAGGTACAGTGTTGTTAGGAAGGGCTATTAGTACATGCCAAAAATAGTGGCAGCCAATTTTAGTAATCTAGAATTTCCATGCAACCAATGAGAAGAGAAGTGAGCATCCTGGAGTGAAGGGGGGGGCCTCCCCTTGTCTTTTTTGGTCTTGGTTCTTGGGGGGTGTGTGACCACCCATCATGACAACTAAAACACCTTGAGTTTGTAGCAAGCTACTTTGCAAGTAAATATTATTTGGGTGGCCATGACTCAAACACTTGAGCTAGTCTTTTAGCCTTGAAGTACTTACTAATATAAAAAAAATTGAAGTTTATTATTTTGTTGGTGGGTAATGACAAATGGACTATAACAATAGTCGGTATGTCATGACAATGGATTGTAATGATAGTCGGTATGTCATGACAATGGATTGTATATTCGGTATGTCATTTGTGTCCATAGATCGTACTCACTTGGCAGCCTTCCACAACTAATTATATTAAATTCACAAAAGCTTGAGATTTTCACTACTATGTGTTTTTCTTATATTTAAAAAAAATAAAAATTTGTGAAGGAAAAATCAACAATCTTGAGAGAATAGAATATCTTGCAATATTTTATTATTTGCCCTAATGGAAATCTTCAAAAAAAATAAATTTATCAACACTGAACAAATATGTTGTTGTCAGGGTTACTAGGGTAGTGAGTGTAAGGTAATCCTGGGTTTCAGCCTTACTTGCCTCCTGACTGGACCAGCCCTGAAAACATAGGACAACTTTGTGAAAATCTAACCACCATGGTCACTTTTCTAACCACGGTCCAGTTAAGTTTCATGGCTACAGACCAGACCAGGTAAGGCTCACCTGCCTAGTTATCTATGTGCTACCCACCTACCATACCCACCCACCTTCTTAACTATGGGCCATGTACCTACCTAAGAGTACTCATCGGTCACCTAAAGGGAGCTTACTTAAGGTCTACAGATTTATCTACACATGGATCATTTAGGGACTACCTAGGGAGCTGTATTGGGTTTACCTAAAGGGTATATAAAGGTTGCGGACGGTCTTCCTAAATTAGGGGGTACTTAGGGACTACTTGTAGGGCTATGTAAGGGGGTTACTTGGGGGACTATTTTGAGGGTTATGTTGGGTTGTTTTGAGTCCATTTAAAGGGCTATTTAAGGTCCATTTTAAGGATTGTTTTAAGTTAGGGGAGACCTAGAGACTACCTAAGGTTATGTAGGGGTTTTTTTTGGTGCTACCTAGAGACTACCTAGGGACCTTTTTTGGGTTTATTTATGGGGTTATATAGGGATTATTTAGGGTACACCTAAGGTATTATTTAGGGATTATGTAGAGGGCTACATTAGAGGTTGTTTTGTGGCTATTTTGGGGGCTATTTTGGGATTAATTAGGGGAATATTGAAAACACTACTTAT
>Ga0116230_10005564_pt1 | contig 12373 bp, 5 predicted proteins | sample S1TSphfallax_3_FD_88678 | JGI IMG/M metagenome (GOLD analysis project Ga0116230, IMG submission 88678) | Host-associated microbial communities from peat moss isolated from Minnesota, USA - S1T2_Fd - Sphagnum fallax MG | ecosystem: Host-associated > Plants > Peat moss > Unclassified | place: USA...
CCTTTATGATATTCAATTTCCCATTTTGCAAAATCTTCAAATGTGGATTATGATCATAGTTATGACATTCTTGGTGCGGGAATGTTATGGAAGCCCAAAGAAGCACGAATTTTATAGATCAACTGGTGAACATTTGATAAACATTTGCGTCGAAGAATGTTTTAACAAGGTGCTTTACCACGTAAATTCGCGAATTTTAAAGTGCAAAATGAAGAATGTCATTATTATGATTATGATCCTCCCTATTACTTTTTAATCTACCATCTTCATTGCAATCTGGGCTCTAAGGTAGAATGAAGTACTCCTTTGATTCCTCCTCATCTAGTATTTGAACCAACAAGATCATTCTATCAACAAGCCACATTTTGATTTTCCAATTTTTTTAATATGCTCCATGAACTCATTTTCAATTTTTGCACAGATATTCACACATGGATGTCAATCAATATAAAATTAATATTGAAATATTATTTTTTTGTTAAGAAAATCAAGAAAATAGTTTTGAATGATGGTATTTATATGCATTGGCTACCCCTACCTACGTTTTAAATCCCAAATATAGAATCTCTAATGAATCAATGATTTCACCTAGACATTCATCCTAGTTTCCACTAGTAAAAATGAATTCTTCCTCTTTCTATGCAATATTTTACTACTTAATAGACATCTTGAAAGTGTGCCGTAGTTTTTGTTATTTCATCCTTCTTATTTTAACTCTTCAAATTTATTGTTTAGAGGCTCCCATAATAGGATTGCAATGTCTTTGTCAATAGTTTCCATAGTTCTTTTGATTAAACTTGTGAAATATTTCTTGACTCTGTAACGATGTTCTTTTAGCTTTTCAATGATCTAAATTGCTGCAAAATGCATAATTGATTTTCTCCCAATATTAGCTCTTTTCCAATGGAGTTTTATCTTGGTTTAAAGTGGGTTTCCCATTCATTTTGATTGTCTTTTACGACAATTGAGTGCAAAAGGTAGCTTGAAGTCAAATGTTCCAAATTCAATGTAGGAATTTTTAAGGATTTTTCATAATTCTTTTAACTTATTTGTGAAGTTTGGATGCATGTCTATCAATATAAATTATGTTTCCATTTGTTGTCATTTTTTAAGTTGGTTCATCCTCCCAAGCTCTTTTGTTATTTTTTGTTTTTCATCCAATGCCTTATTGTTCCTTCTTCATGACACTCAATCATTTCAAATCCTTTTTTATTATAGAGGAAATGAAATGTAAAATTTGGGATAGCACTTTTGTTAAATACTTAAAAATGTGACATTTGATTTGAAACCAATAGTATCTTCTATTACAATTAACCTATGCATTTTCACAATAGTTGTTTTTTCCCCAAATGTTCAATTCAAAGATAGTAAACATATTATTGTTAACTATAAAATGCATATAAGTTGAAAAAAAAAATTCATCATACAAAATATGTCTCTTTGTGCATCTTAGCCTCAAAGTTCCTTGTCCAAAAAAAATATTAACTACTACACATAGTTATTTGAAACTCTTTTCCTATTAAGCTTTGCAATTGTTACCAATTTTTAAAGGTGTTGCTAAACTCTATTTCAAACATATTGAACTGAGTTAGGGGTCATTCAGTTTGTTGGAACCCATTGTGGACTATGGTGTAGCTGCCGAGGTGATGTCCTCCGAATTCATTGTCTTTTTTTTTTAGTTTGTCATTGCGTCTTTTGGGGATGGTGGGGAGTTCTCCTCTTCCACATTGCTTTTAGTAATATTATTGGCCAATACTAGAAAATTCAATTTCATGTTGTAAGTAAGTATTGGTGTTTTGTATGCATCATTTTCAACATTTTCAACATTCTTTCACCATTTTCAAAGCAATATTGATTTGCTAATTATTTTCCTCTCATCTTGAAATCCAAATAGGTAGTCACATTGCCTATGAAACCATGTTCTATAAAAATGTGTTGGCAATGCATTATTTCTAGGAGGTTGTCATAAGCTATTCAAAAACTTCAGGCAAAACATTTTTATCATTGTCCCATATATCTTGTAATCATGCAAGTGGTTAGAAAATGTCACAACCTTAGCCTTAAGCTCACGACCAAGGCAAAGGTTTACAAAGGTGCAGGCCAAACGTGAAGCTCGGGAGTCACACCTCATGCTCCCATGAGTGTAGGAAAATGTGAGGGAATGAACCCCCACATTCCCAAGTGAGCTCTCACTTTGGGAGTTGGAGTCTTGATGGAGTCCTGAATTTTCAGAGGGCGATTGTAAGGTTCAAAACAAATTAGATTAAACAGTTCATTATATCATTGAAAAGCTTTTAAAACGTGAATGTCTAAATGGGCTTGCATTACTCATTTGGGCACTTAAAACATAAGTTATGGCTAAAAGAAGGGTTGAAAGTCAAATTGTCAATTTGACTCCTGACAACTAAAAGTCAGGAATCGCCTTGATTTTCTTGCATGTAGGTGGCGTGCCACATACCATTGAAAAGATCTTGATGATGGCTATAACTTTGCTTTATATCTCATCTCAATTGAAGGTCTACACTAAAAGTTATGGGCCTTCAAAGTTACAAGAGTCCTAATTTAAGGAATTTCGGAATTCCAACTTTGGAATCTCGAGACAAAATGACATTTGGGTGTTGGCTCTGTGGCCAGGCACAAATAATACTATAAGGCGGAAGGTGGTGGCTTCCCCCAAGTTTGGGTCGTGGTTAGTTTTGTGAGTCTGTGTTTGTTCGTGGTTCATTTATGCACCAAAAACATTACAATTACGCACTAATTAACTTGTTGTTTGGTTTGTGTAGGTATGTGTGAGTAATTGACTTGCTTGTCACTTTTTTTACTCCCAATCCTAGAGTTCCAACACACTACTTTAGCCCCAAAGTGTTGGGAGTTAAAAAGTGTACCCAACTCCTTATCCTTTCGTTGTTTTCACCCTTTGGACTCAAAGTTGAATCCATCAAGGAGTTTGGGGTGTGTCAGAAAATGCCCAATACTCAACCTAAACCTAAAACTTTGCATCTATATTTTTCATCTATTTTCTTTTTACTAATGGGTAAAAATTTCCAAATCTTATAATGTTCGACAAAAGTGCCTTAGATATGGATATTGTAACATGGTGCAAATGAATAATTCAACTCATAATTTGTTTTCTTTGATTGTTTCTTAGAAGTTCACTAAAAGATACTAAATTTTATTTGTGCAATGTTACAAAGTTGTAAACATTATAAGGTCACTATTTAATTATTACATCCAATGGCCTTTTTGAAACTATATAATTTTCTTTGGACCATTTGAATGGGATTGACTACACTAATTTTTAAAATAATTAGCAGAACAATTATGTTTCCTATTCGTGTCATGCATGGTATGTGTAACAAATAATTATGATCATTACACTGCCCCTTGGGCTTGATGTGGCTTCATGCCATTTTTTGTTTGCATTTTTGTTTACATGCCATGTGTTTAGTTCATGCCCTTTGGCAACTATTATTCATAAACTTCATTGCACTCCTACATAGACCTTCATATCAAGTGTGAAACACTCAATACATTTTCCAAGCTTCAATTGATATTTGGATGCATAAGAGGTCTTTAATTATGTAGTGAGAGTACTTAAATAATCATGTGAATTGTGTGAATAATCTAAACATGTTTATATTTTAACTGATATGTTTTATAAATCTTGGAACTCGAGATCACACATATTGGAGGTATTTAATTTAGTGTATTTTTCACCTTGTGAATTCCACGTGGCTAGGTTGATGGCCTGGTCCATTTTCATGTGAGCATCCTCCATACTTGATCCATTTCCCTACTATTCGCTAATATTGTTTCTTCATCTGGATTTTCATTTATCCAAATTGTTTCATGGCCAATTTTTTGCTAGGATTAATTGCTTATTTATTTGAATACTTGCATGTATTTGTATTGTTGATGAAATCATGTTTTGAAATTAAAATTTATTCAAGGTTATCTTCATGTATTTTTCAATGTTTTCATGGCAGGTTGATCAAAAACTTTGTAATAAACATTTTCATCACTATTCCATATATCTTGTAATCTTAAAAGTGATTAGAAGATCCTTGACGCACCCCTAAACTCTTTGATAGATTCAATTGCAAGTCCAAACATGAAAACAACGGAAGGATAAGGAATTGGGTATGCTCCTTAGCTTGCAGCACTTTGGGGGTAGAGGGGTGTGCTGGAGATCCTGATGGTCATGGGGCTTGCACCCAAATGTCATTTTTTCTCGAGACTCTCAAGTTGGAGTCCCAAAATTAGGACTCCCGTGACTTTGAAGGCCCATAACATTTAGTGCATAACTCTTATTGAGGTGCGGTAAGAATAAACGTTGTAGCCATTGTCGAGAACTTTCCAACGATATGTGGCATGCCACCTACACACAAGGAAATCAGGGTGATTCTTGACTTTTAGTGGTCAAGAGTAAAATTGGTGCTTTAATTCATGGCCCTTCTTTTTGCCATAAGTTGTGTTTTAAGTACTCAAATGGGACGTCCAAACACATTTTAGGTATCTACATTCTAAGAGGTTTCCAATGATATAATGAAAATTTTCAATGCAATGAGTTTTGATCCATGTCATCACTTTCTGAAGATTTAGAAGTCCATTGGGACTCTAATTCCCAAAGTGGAGGGCCCACTTGGGAATGTGTGGGTTCATTCATTCGCACCCTCCTACACTCCTAGGAGCATGGAATGTGACTCCCAATCTTTGCTTTCGACACGCACCTTTACAAGCCCTTGTCTTATGTGAAACGATTTTTTGTCCTTTTACTTTTGGTTTTATGAAGTGACTATATTTGAAAGTACATATGCTATTGGTGAGAGAAAAATGCAAATGTATTTCTAGATGTTAATTTGAATTTGTAGTTGAAACTAAGTAGCTTGCCTCCTATGCATCAATCACGATTTAAAACTGATGGATACATTTTCCAAATTCAACATGCTAAATCCTAGAATTTTATGTTAAATTGTCATTCATTTAAACCAACTTTTAAGGGTTCAATGCCATGTTCAACTTGGATGTAGACCACCAATCACTTAAAACATTATTTCTATCACATATGTTATCCAAATTTGGCTTGCCTTAGCTCATTAAGAAGCTAACTACAAGGCACACCTTTCTACCAAATTTTAAGTTCTATAATTAAACCAATAATAAGTTATGCTACCAAACCTGAGAGGGTTTTGCGAAGGTAGGAAGTTTAATTTGGCTATGAACCACTGGTCATTTAAAACATTATTTATAACGTATATGTTATTCAAATCTAGCTTGCCTAACTCCTTAGAAAGCTAACTATGAGACACACCTATTTACTAGATCTTAAGTTTTGGAGTTAAGCCAATAGTGAGTTATGTTCCCAAACCCAAGAAGGTTTGTAAAGTTTTCCTAGGATTTCAAGCTCCCAACATTATCCCTACCTATTTCCATTCTTTCTAAACTACTACAACCCTCCAATCTACTCTCCTTCTTTCTACCATCTACCAAGGACTACTCATTTTTTTCCTACCCAAAAAGGTTGTGGGAGCAAGTCTTCTCAAGATTTGAGTTGAAAATAATGTCCAAAAAATAGAAAGCCAAAATGTCGCAACCTTATTTTGAGAGAGTGCGAGGATGAGACTCACACTCCCGAAATGGGGACTTGGGAGTCCTCTCGAACTCCCGGAAGTTCAGAGTTTGATTGCAGAGGTCAAAACATCTTGCATTGGGGCGTTCTTTATATCATTGGAAAGAAATCAAAGTGTAGATGTAAAAAATGGGCTCACATGAGCCATTTGGATAGCTACAGCACAAGTTATGGCAAAAAGAAAGGCCGGGAGTCAAATTGACAATTTGACTCCCGACCATTAAAAGTCGAGAATCAACCCGACCTCGATGCGTGCAGGTGGAGTACAACACACTGTTGGAAAGCTCTTGATGAAAGCTACAACTTTGCTTTAGACCTTGTCTTAATCGAAGGTGTAAGCAAAGAGTTATAGTCCCGCAAAGTTGCGAGAATCCAAACCATGGCAGTTTCGGGACTCTTCCTTGGGAGTCCCGAGACAAAAAGCCATTCGAATGTGGGTGCTATGGGGAGGCACAAAAAATACTATATGAGGGAAGGTGGTGGCTTCCTCGGACTCCGGGCCGTGGTGAGTCTTGTGAGTCCAGAGTTACCTGTGGCTTGTCCTAGCACTAAAAGTGCTCCAGAAATTATATTAACCAACTTGTTGGTGGTTTGATGTAGGTTCAAGTAAGTAACTAAAGCTTGTCACTCTTCCTAGTCCCATCTCGGAGTTTCAACACGCCCCTCTACCCCTTTTAGTGCTAAGAGTTGGGAACGTGCCCCAGTTCCTCACAATTTTGTTGTTTGACTAACTCAGACCCATCTTGGGTCTAACTAGGAACTTGGGAGTGTGTCACTTGATCTGACTTCGCCCTTTTAAAGAGAAGAAAGGAGGTGAAGGAAGATCCCCACTTGGTGGCCAATGGAAGGAGAAGGAGAAGGTTTTCATGCTTGGTGGCCAATGGAAGGAAAAGGAGAAGGTTTTCATGTTTGGTGGCCAATGGAAGGAGAAAGAGAAGGTTCTCATGCTTGGTGGCCAATGGAAGGAGAAGGACAGGGATCTCATGCTTGGAAGCCAATGGAAGGAAAAGGAGAAGGTTCCTTTTCACCTCTTCACACTTTCCCCCCAAGCAATTTTACTTAGACCTTCATCTTTTTCCTTTGATATTAAGGTTTTACTTTACCATGGTTCTAGTTCGTTATTTACACATCTCTTCCCTTTTCCTTGGCCTATAAATTACGATCGCGCATTTTGATGTCACAAGTCCCCCACACATTCATCGTCAATTCGATTTGGTTGAAAATCTTTTCTCTTTTCCTTTAAATTATGGCATCACGTATGGCCACGTCTTACGGACTTTAAATTACGCAAGTGAATGAAAAGCTGGCCCTAGAGTCATCTTTAGATTTGACATTGACGCAACATCCTTGTGATGAAGACCCTAAACCGCAAAAGGTGTGCGTTCATTTAGAAGTCGATCCCCTTCAAGCTTGGTACTACCACATTTTCCCGAACTCTCGCACCTTGGTGATTTTATTGCAAATCAACCCCGCTTCTGGTGATGAACCTAAAACCGTCTATGAAGGTTGTTACGAGATTGAAAACACTTCCATCTTCACATGGTTTTCAATTCTTGGCGTTGGACACTATCATTGGTTGCACGATCCAATTCGCTGACTGCTTCTTAATAGCAAGGCAAACTATTTAGTTCGCACCATTCGACGCATCCTAGATTTCGTATAGTTATGATTTATCATTGTAACATAAACTAAAACTTCGCATGTAATTGTGGCTCCTTATTGAATTTAACCATAATCTAAATAAATGTTCCATTCATCATGAAACTCATGTTGTCGTTACCACCCTATCCCCCATTGGTTATTACATCGTTAAGTTGTTTTGAATTAATCGTATGTTTATAAAGCTTGAAGATTGTCCTATCTCTATTGGACCTTTCATTGACCCCCTTTCACCTATTTCATAAATCCCCAACATCCTTATTGTTCACTAAATACTAGAACAAGACCAATGTTTTGTCACACACCATGAATTTGGTGTTTGTTTCTACCCCCAATCTTCTAAAGATTTCTCACCCTTTATTATGCCACTAAGGTTCTAAACCTATGGTTTACCAGCTTTTGTTGAAGAAAAGAATTAACCCAACCAATATTGTATTTTTGAAAAGAAAACAACCCCCCCCACACAATCTTGCACATTCATCATCCCCTATTCTAATACAAAGTTGTTAAAAACCCCTAATAACCTCACCACATTCAAATATCCCTAACACAACTCTTAAAAATTGAAACTATTGGCCATGGCTATGTCGATATGGCTCACACCTTAGTTGCAAGCCCAAGGCTAGGGTCATGACAATCCCCATCATTCAACAACCACCTACATCTCTGCATCTACAATTTTGAAATTTCTTATTTTTACCATTGGAAAAAAATCCAAATCTAGTGGTGCTCATGAGTGTTTTTGGTGATTATTTGTCATGTTTTTTATGACTTTTTTGTCTCAAGATTAACATTCAATTTTTTCAACTAGCAATTCCAATGTTCAACTTTAGCCACTATTCATGTTAGCACTTGTATTGTTCCATAATTTGTTACAAACATTGCTATTTTTTTTTCTCCTTTAGTTTTTGATTTTTCATTTCTTTCAACTATCATAGATGTCTTTTGGTTTCAAGGTTGGCCTTGTCATATGATAATTCAGTAAATGTTTTAAAACTTTGTTATTTAAATCTTGTGGCAACCAGGCTCACCTGCTTGGAGTTGTATATAGTTGTTTTCGGGGTTTCAAGAATTATGTTGATAACAGGTTCTTACGGGTTACTAAATCCTTTGTTAACAAATTATTGAATAAGCTTGTGAAAAAATGTTTTGGAATCAACTTTTTCAAACTTGTGCATCTCTAAAAATCCATGGCACGTGTAAACATTGCCCAATGGTACTCTTCCATATCCTCTCTCAAAATGTTTACAATTTGTTTTAGTAACGCAAGATTTTCTTTGTCTATCTTTGCATTCGCCCATTGCCACATTGCCCATTCATCTATTTTGTTAATTGTTCTTTTCCATTATATTCCCCATGTTCTAATTTCAAACAAATGTTGGAGGGGGAGTAACTGAATGTCATCTCTTGGATATTCCCAAGGTTTTGTTGTAATTTCACATATTCTATCTAGTATGCTTGAGATTAATGTATATTCAATCATTGATTCCAATGTGTTTGGTGTGAAAAATTGGTGGCAATTTTCCTTTTGCCACTATAAAATAGAGACTTGTTGTATAGATTAGGCAAACTAGTAGTAGAGGAAGAAAAATGCAATTTGATTATACAAGTAGCAAGAATGGTGCTAGATGTAAGAGGTTGACAAAGTGAATGAAAACAAAAAAATAACTTGAACTAATGTAGGCAATGTAATGTTATGGGTTGTCTCATATTGTCTACATTCTTAATGGGTACATGCTTATTGGTGGTGAATAGGTAGTGTTTCGATTGGCACATACTTCATGGTGGGTCAATGGGATTTAAATTAACATTATGTATGGTTTACATGTTGCAAAACTTGAATATATTTCATATTAAGGAAATATGAAATATGACTTTGAAGTGTGACTTGAACATTTCATGTGTTGAATTGTTTTGAAAGAAACCAACATAAATTGTTTCCACCATGTTTCTTTTGTTCAATTCTTTGCAAAAATAGTGATAGTTGCCAACGTTCATAATAAAGTTCATCCTTTTTCATCCATACTTTCATCAATAAAGATCATTCATCCATGGACACATGGTAGAATATTCCTCCATGTCAGCAAATATTAAATTCTACGTATCAAAAAATATTCTTCTAATATTTTATTAACATGGACAAAATATTCTAAATAAGATTCGATCATGCTCATGGGCTCGTGCTCACATGTTCATGTGTCATGTTCGTAGGCTCATGGACTAGTATCCATGGAAGGTAAGTACCTTCAAGCCCCTAAAAAATACCTCCTCCAACCAAAAATACCATCATAACTATTTGCCCATTTTGTTATAGTTGTTGCTTTCCTTCAATTGCTTGTCAACTATTCCTATTGTCTTGTTGTGGCTACCTTCCAACAAACGATTTATTTATAGAGAACAAGTTTTAAAAGAATTTAAAAAGAAACTAAACTAATATGAAAACTACAATATTATACATCAAACTCAAATTAACTATTATCATTCTAAGGTAAAGTGAAGACAAAGAAGAAAAAATATAAAGAAAACAAAAGATGTGCCAAGTTTCATAACCTTCACACGTTCCTTTGTATTGTTCTTTTTTCAACATACAATCTTTCCATAATATCCTCCTACAAAAATGATACGAATCATTTTCTTAATCCCCCTCTTCCATAAACCACACAAGGTCCACATTCACTATTAGAAATTGTGTCTATAGAAACTCGATTAACATGCAATTAGATCATCACGGAAACTATTGTGCAACTAGGGTACAACTACAATATGGAAATATGATGAATTAATAATTAAAATGCCATGTCAAAATATCTAATAGTTGTAATTTAATTACACATTAATTGCAATTTGGACTCTATACATGCGTATACACACAAAATGTATATGGTGGTAATCAATTGTAGTTTGACCATGATCACAAGTTGTAACGAAGTGGTTAATTTCAATTGTGTTGCAACTAGTGTAGCTTTAACGTTGAATAAATAACTATTTTACAACTGGCATACAACCTTGATGCATATGATTATGCCACATGTAAATTTAAGTAAAGGTGCATAACATCTGGAACTTGCAACTTGTTTGTAACTAAAAATCAACTAAATTGGTTAGTTTTACAATTAAGTTACAACTAAATGTGCCATTATGGTTTCATTACATAACTATTATTTGTCCATTATTTTGGAACTAAAGTGTTCAATTCATCTATAATTAGTTATCAACCACATGGCAACTCATATTATTAAAAAATTTACAAATTGTGCAATTCATTGAAAGTGTAAATGTAGGCCTTTAGTTGGATTATAATGGTGTATTAAATTGTTTATGAGTATGTACATATAGATATCATTGTTTATACACTTCAAACTTTTTTTAAACTAGATTATTAAATGTTTCATTGATATGAATCGATTTCTTTATTAAATTTATTAACTAAAATAATTTATTTTCATTAAAATCTAAATAACTAAAATCTAAATAATGTAATAAATATAATAGTCCTATTTTTTGTGATTAATGTTCAATTGTTGTGTTAATAATATTTCACTAAATTGGACTTCACAATATTATGTTGGTATGCATACATATTAAACCATCAAATTTCATGAAAGGTGAAAGTTTATTTTTGAATTGAAATTAAAAGCCATGTATATATTTTATTAAACATTCAATAAGGGTGTACATATGAATATGTCTTTATATACCTCAATGTCTTCTACTCAAATTCATGTTTATTATTTAATATTTCGAAATGAATTATTTCTTCTTAATTTTTAGATTATTAATTAATATGTAATATACTTAATTATTTGAATTAATTAGGTGAATAATTATTGAATTTTATTTGAATTCAAATCATCAATTATCAATGTAATTAATTATCTAAGATTTATTCTGATAATTAATTATATGAATTAATTCATATAATCAATATAGATAATTAATTATACTATAATTAATTAAAATAATTAATTTTTTTTTCAAATGACTAATTATAAATATAGAATTAATTACAAAATTAAAATCAAACAAAAAACATGTGACAATTTTTTTTTTAGTTACAATTCAATTACAACTAGGGTGTTACGAAAAGATTTAACCCATATCCTTTGTCTTCAATATCTCATTTCATAAAGGAGGTGTTTCCTCTTGCATTTTCACACTAAAATACATGTGCCATGTTCGAATGAGTTCATAAAAGTTTAACCTTAAAGGCAAAACACATAACAAATTAAAAAACTTATGTGGCTATTCTTTAGTTCGCCTACTCTTCTAGTATTCTACCTTCCTACCTACCTACTTGCCTACCTAAATAAATAGGTCCTACTTTTCTACCTACCTAGATAGTAAGTAAGTAGTTAGGTAAGTAGGTAGGTTGAAGTTATATCAACTTATCTACCTATGGCTATGTATCAACCTACCTAAGTACATATATACATTTGTTTCCAAAATTCAATTAATATGCCATGTGGCAACTTTTGATTGTGCCATGTGTCATAATCCAAGACCATCTAAAACGAATAATCATAATGGATGATGGATATCAATATTTCAAAAAAAACATGAAAAATCCTCATAATGCCACATGTTAAATTTTGGTGGATGGATGAAAAATGACATCAACATGACATTATGATTATAGTCATAGGGGAGTTGCATAGTACTTGAAAAGGAGTTCTTGTGACAAATTGTACTTGAGTTGTAATGAATTGCACCATATATACAGTGAATTGCAAGTGTTTGATGCAACTCAAAAATTGAATCACAAGGCCAATTACAAAACATCCATTTTTTTCATACTAATTCCATTTACAAAAGTAATTTTTATCCTAATTTTTCCACAAGTCGCTCATAGTTGATTAGTAAACAATACCAATCATTCATTCCCATGTGCTAATTAACTTAATGGTTTCACCTTCTAAATAAATTAGAAGATGATAAATATGTTTACCACTAGCAACTATGTAGTTACCAAAAGGCACATAGGACTAATTAATCTAAATAGATTTTCTACCCTTAATAGAAGTGAAAGTTTAATTGTCTTTTTGGGTATCTTATAATTATGATTTAAGTGGAAAAAATAGTCATGAC
>Ga0116230_10005566_pt1 | contig 12372 bp, 11 predicted proteins | sample S1TSphfallax_3_FD_88678 | JGI IMG/M metagenome (GOLD analysis project Ga0116230, IMG submission 88678) | Host-associated microbial communities from peat moss isolated from Minnesota, USA - S1T2_Fd - Sphagnum fallax MG | ecosystem: Host-associated > Plants > Peat moss > Unclassified | place...
CGCGAGACCGACACCATGGACACCTTCGTCGACTCCAGCTGGTACTTCTACCGCTACACCGATGCCCACAACAGCGACGTGCCCTTCGACTCCGCCAGGGCCAACTACTGGTTCCCCATCGACCAGTACATCGGTGGCGTCGAGCACGCCATCCTGCACCTGATCTACTCGCGCTTCTGGACCCGCGTGATGCGCGACCTCGGCTTGATCCAGAACTCCGAGCCCGCCACCCGCCTCTTCACCCAGGGCATGGTCATCAAGGACGGCGCCAAGATGTCCAAGTCGCGCGGCAACGTCGTCTCTCCCGACGACATGATCGCGCGCTACGGCGCCGACGCCACCCGCATGTACGCGCTCTTCGCCGCGCCGCCCGACCGCGACCTCGATTGGCAGGAGGAAGGCGTCGCCGGCGTCAGCCGCTTCCTCGCCCGCGTCTACCGCATCGTCACCCGCTTCGCGCCCGCCATGCAGGCCCACGCCGCGCTTCACCGCAGCGACGAGATCGCACCCTCGGACCTCGCCAGCGAAACGCCCGCCGAGCTTGCGCTGCTGCGCACCCTCCACCAGACCATCGCCAAGATCACCACCGACTTCAGCGGCCGCTGGCACTTCAACACCTGCATCTCCGCGATCATGATTCTGGTCAACGAGCTGCTCGCCGCCGAGCCCGCCATGGACTCCGGAGCCATCTCCGCCGCAACGCTCACCGAGCTGCTGCAGACGCTCACGCTGCTGCTCGTACCCTTTGCCCCGTTCCTCGCCGCCGAGCTCTGGCAGCAGCTCGGTGGCCCAGGCAGCGTCTTCGCGCAGCACTGGCCCGTCGCCGACCCCGCACTCGCCGCCGAGTCCGAGATCGAGGTTCCCGTGCAGCTCAATGGCAAGCTCGTCACCGTACTCAAGCTCCCCGCCGCCACCGACGAGGCCACCCTCCGCTCCGCCTCTCTCGCGGACGAAAAGGTCGCCGCCCGCCTCGCGGGCAAAACCATCGTCAAACACCTGGTCATCCGCAAACCCTCCGGCAACCTCGTCAACATCGTGGTGAAGTAGAAGTAGAAATAGATGACTCTTTCAAATGATTTTTCATCTCGACCGGACCTGCTTTGAAGGGGACGGGCTTCAGCCCGTCCATCCACAGCAAAAGAAGAAACGAGGGGCTTCAGCCCCGGAGGGACCGCGCGTATGACCAGCACAACCCCCATCCGCGGCACCCAGTCCTTCGTCGGCGTCATGAGCGAGGTCTGGCGCAGGCCCTCCCTCACGCTGCTGGAGGTCTTCTGGCGCTGGCTCGTCGGCGGCCTGCTTCTGCTCACGCTCATACCCCGCGTGCTCCAGACCGCAGGCATCCTCGACATCGCCTCGCAGGCCATCACCGTCTCCCCTGCCCTCACCGGCGCTCTACAAGCGATCTCCGTCTTCCAGCCCGTCGCCGCCGTCCACACCCTCCAGGCCCTCTTCGCAACCCTGCTCGCACCTAACCTCCCACTGCTTCGCTGGGTCCTCGCTGCCGTCTTCGTCACCTGGAACATCACCGCCGCGCTCGGCCGCACGCTCGTCCTGCGCCGTCTCGATACCGCTCTCCACTCGCGTACGTCCACCCTCTTCCTGCTCGGCACGCTCCGCGCTCTCCTGCTCGCCGCCGCTTGGCTCGTCTGGTTCAAAGGTCTCGCCTGGGCCGCGCGCACCGCCATCCTCGCGCCCGCCGCGCACGCGCAGGAGCCCAGCGTAGTCCTCTTCGCCGCGCTGCTCATCTGCGGCACGCTCGTCCTCTACGTCGCCTGGGGCATCGTGAGCTGGCCTTTCTATCTGGCGCCTCTGCTCGCGATGCGCAACGACCTCGGCACGCTCGCCGCCCTGCGCACCGCAGTCACCTCCAGCAGGGCCCTGTGCGGCAAGCTCATTGAGATCAACCTCGTGATGAACATCGTGCGCCTCTGCCTCATCGTGCTCGCGATGGTCCTCTCCGCCTCCCCGCTCGCCTTCCAGAGCGTCGCCACGCAGCAGTTCTTCGTCCTCTGGTGGAGCTTCGCCGTGCTGCTCTACCTCGCCGCATCGGACTTCTTCCACGTCGTCCGCTCCGCTGCCTACCTCACCCTCCACCGCGCGCTCACCCCCGGGTAGGTACTCGTTTTCCTCTGCGAACCTTTGCGGCCTCTGCGTCCTTTGCGTTGGCCGTTCTCCCCCGGATTTACACTTATGCCGTGGACACCCCAGCCTCCTCAACCATCGTCATCCTCGACTTCGGCTCGCAGTACACCCAGCTCATCGCGCGCCGCATCCGCGAGTTCAACGTCTTCTCCGTGGTGCTGCCCTGCACCACGCCGCTGGCGGAGGTCCTCGCGCTCCACCCGCGCGGCATCATCCTCTCCGGTGGCCCCTCCAGCGTCTACGCCGCCACGGCGCCCCAGGCCGACCGCGCCGTGCTTAGCTGCGGCCTGCCCATCTTAGGTATCTGCTACGGCCTGCAGTTCATCACCCACCATCTCGGCGGCAAGGTCGTGCCCGGCACCGCGCACGAGTATGGCCACGCCGAGGTCTCCGTCGCTGAGTTCACCCCCGAGCCCCCCAGCCAGCTCTTCCACGGCCTGCCCGCGAAGCTCACCGTCTGGATGTCCCACGGCGACCACGCCGAGCGGCTCGCCCCCGGCTTCCGCATCACCGCCAGCACCGCCAACGCCGTCGCCGCCATCGAAGACCCCGCGCGCCGCATCTGGGCCGTGCAGTTCCATCCTGAGGTCGCCCACACCAAAGACGGCGCCGCGCTGCTGCGCAACTTCGTCCTCACCCTCTGCGGCTGCGCGCAGGACTGGACCCCCGCCCACTTCATCGAAACCACCGTCGCCAAAATCAAAGCGCAGGTCGGCCCCACCGGCCACGCCATCTGCGGCCTCTCCGGCGGCGTCGACTCCTCGGTCGCCGCGGTGCTGGTCGCCCGCGCCATCGGCCCGCGCCTCACCTGCATCTTCGTCAACAACGGTGTGCTGCGCAAGGACGAGTTCGCCACCGTGCAGAAGACCATGCGCGACGAGCTGCATCTGAACGTCGTCGCCGTCGACGCCGGCGAGCGCTTCCTCACCAAACTCGCCGGCGTCACCGACCCCGAGCAGAAGCGCAAGATCATCGGCAACGAGTTCATCGCCGTCTTCGACGACGAGGCCGCCAAACTTTTAGCCGCCGAGGCCAAAGGCGAATCGGTAGCCTGGCTCGTCCAGGGCACCCTCTACCCCGACGTCATCGAATCCGCCAGCGTCCACGGCCCCTCGCACGTCATCAAAAGCCACCACAACGTCGGCGGCCTGCCCGCGGACATGAAACTCAAACTCATCGAACCCCTCCGCGACCTCTTCAAAGACGAGGTCCGCCGCATCGGCGCCGACCTCCAGATGCCCGAAGACATCCTCCAGCGCCAACCCTTCCCCGGCCCCGGCCTCGCCGTCCGCATCCTCGGCGAGGTCACCTCCGACCGCGTCGCCATTCTCCAGGAGGCCGACGCCATCTGCACCGCCGAGATCAAACGCGCCGGCCTCTACCGCAAGCTCTGGCAGAGCTTCGTCGTGCTACTACCAGTAAAGACAGTGGGAGTGATGGGCGACCAGCGCACCTACGCCTACACCTGCGCCATCCGCGCCGTCGAAAGCGAAGATGGCATGACCGCCGACTGGGCCGCCCTGCCCTACGAGGTCCTCCGCGCCATCTCCAGCCGCATCGTCTCAGAAGTCCGCGGCATCAACCGCGTCGTCTACGACATCACGAGCAAGCCCCCCGGGACCATTGAGTGGGAGTAACGTACATTTTAGTCATCTTGTTATAGACAAGAAGGTGAAACTAGGCTGGTTCCCATCCATTGACTCGATATGAATAGGGAGAGTTTGATGCTCTTGATGACAACTGAGGATGACTTTGATGCGCGATCGTGATGTTCGCAAAGCGCTCCACAGCCAAGTGCTCAGACAACACCGTAAGCAACCAGACACTCTTGTCCTCGATGAACTAGGCATCCGGCATGGACTATGCCGCATTGATGTGGCAGTGGTGAACGGTCAGCTTCACGGATTCGAAATCAAAAGTGACTCGGATACTCTTGATCGGTTACCAAATCAGGTTGAAATATACGGTCGCGTCTTAGATCGTGCAACTCTTGTAGTTGGCGAACGGCATGCACACAAAGCAAAACAAATGCTACCGGCGTGGTGGGGTGTGAAAATCGCTTGCCTTGGGTCGCGAGGGGGGGTAAGTATCCGTTGCGATAGGCCCGCATTGCCCAACCCTTCTATTGAGGCCTTGGCTGTTGCCGAACTTTTGTGGAGACCAGAGGTATCAGCACTGCTGCGTAAGTTTGGTGCCGACAACAAGATCTTGCGGAAAGCGAGAGCGTTCCAGTATCAGTCCTTGGTTGACCTTATTTCACTTGACGAATTGAGGACAGTCACCCGCGAGGCTTTGAAAGCCCGTGAAGCTTGGAGAGGTCAGCGACCAACTTCGATATATGGCGATTAGTTGAGACCCATACCCACGTAGACAAGTTTCCGGTGGCCACGTCTCCAGCGGCGCAATCCGAGATGTATTGATCGGCCTGACTGAATGATGGTTTGTCGCAATAGGTTTGTTCGAGAAGTTCGGCACACATCTCTCTGTATTGTTCAAAGCCTTCCTTGCGAACGGATTTCCCTTTCGCAATGTGCCAATCAAAGGCGGTCGTGTAGCGTAGCTTCGCGAAGGGTTTTATCAGTCGCATATCTAGCTCAACGAGGTCGGGATGTGCGACGGTATAGTCTCCGAACGCTGGCAGCCTATGCTTCTCCAAGGTATCTAGGAGAGCCTTATAGCCAGACCACTCCGACCTGGGGACCAACTCAAAGGGCGCTTTGAGAGTGGCAATCGACGCGGGGTATGAGGTCGCTGCCAAGGTGAATGAGCGAAAACGGTTGTAGTCAGGGAACATGTCTAGGTGGCTCTTTACAAGCCGAACATATGCACCCCTCGGGATAGCAGCTGGTGTGGACTCAAAATCAAAAATGAGGTCTGTTTCAGCCACACCCACACCGACCGCAGAGAGCCGCCGCTCGACTTCTTCCAGCAAATCGTCATGGTCGAAATCAGCAGACTGTAGGCGTAGACACGCTCCACTCACTCCAGCCCTCTGAACTTTCTTGAGAGCGGACAAGCATGCCTTGTCCATCTTCAAGTCAACTACGGGTATGGGTTGACACCCCTCGCCGAGAGCCCTTTCGAAGATAAAGTCAACATAGTGTTGGCCCTTATCCATTCTCACGTCGCATGGAAGATGCTTGACATCAATGAAGCACTGTCTCCCTTGCCATTTGGAATAGAGGCGCTTGCCAAAGTCCTGAAGGTGATCGTCGTGTGACTTCTTTTGCTGTTGAGTTTCAAAGTCAAAGCCGACGGGCGGAATCTCGAGCAAAGGAACCGTGCGATCCTTCACAGCCTCAGTGAGACGACTAAGAGCTTGGTACTCTCCCATCTTCCATTTCAGAATCGGGACATACGTTGTGTGGTTCATTTCGTCCTCCGAGCCCATCAGTCTTGCTGAGCATGGAATGACGCTATGTCGGTAATATGGGTTAAGTCAATGTAAAAAACTACAAATTGTATTTTATTTTGGTACATTGCTCCGGTACGGCCACCTTTCGCAATTTCGAATGGACACGCTCGCCAGCTTCCGAAGCATTTGACCCCACCCACCACCCGCCGTACCCTAAACCCATGAAGGTCAACGTCCAGTACGCCGAGACCCACCTCTCCGACCTTGCCTCCGCCGTCGACAACGGCGAAGAGGTCGAGATCACGCGCCCGGACAAACCTGCACTCCGCCTCGTCGTATCCAATCCGGCTCACGAGTTGGAGGAGGCACAATGGCAATACCCCGAGATTCCCCGTTCCGAAATCTTCGGCTGTCTCAGGGGCAAGATTCAGCTTGCCGATGATTGGGATTCCCCCGAAACCAACGCAGAGATTGCGGCGCTGTTTGAGGGAGAAGAGGAACCACCCGAGATCATTAAGAAGTGAGACTCATACTCGACACGCATACGCTTCTCTGGACCTTTCTGGAGCCTGAAAAGCTGTCGGTGAAGGCCAAGGCGGCGCTGGCAGACCTGAGCGTTCCCTTGTTCGTCAGCATCGCCTCACTATGGGAGATCACCATCAAGGTTGCCAATGGCAAGATGGCTCTGGTCGGCAGTACGGTCGCAGACGTTCTTTCGGCACTCGAAAGGTCACGGATTCAGATTCTGCCCATCCGAACCGCACATCTGCTGGAGTTGCAAACTCTCCCTCGCCATCACAAGGACCCATTCGACCGCATCCTCATCGCACAGGCACGCGCCGAACAGATACCGCTCGTCACAGTCGATAAGGACATTCGACGGTACGACGTGCAGACTATCTGGTAGCTGCAGTCCCCAATATCCCACCCCCAGCCAGCGGCCTCCCCCGGCATGTAAGATAGCTGCCGAGTCGGTCTGACAGATTTGGCCGCTCGGAGAGGAAATCCCCGGATGTATCTGGCAGTCCGTCCTGCAGTCCTGGCCCGCTGGGCCTCCTTTGCCCTGGTCACCCTCGCCTTCACCGCCGCAACCGCTCCTGCAGCAACCGCGCAGGCCACCCCCCCGCCGCCCAAGCCCACCATCTGCGACGCCCGCACCTCCGGCGCGCTCGGCGACGGCAAGCACAAGGACACCGCAGCCATCCAGAAGGCCATCGACACCTGCGCGGCGCTGGGCGGCGGCACCGTATGGCTGGGCCACGGCACCTTCCTCTCCGGGCCCATCGTGCTCAAGTCGAACGTCACGCTGAACATCGGCAGGAAGGCCACGCTGCTCGGCTCGCCCGACCGCGAGGACTTCCCTGCCTTCTCCTTCGCCGGCAAGCAGACCGTGCAGCCGCTGGTCAGCACCCTCAACGCGCAGAACGTCGTCATCACCGGTGGCGGCACCATCGACGGCAACGGCCACATCTGGTGGGACTATGTGAAGGGCGTCAAGGACTCCGGCGTGCTCGGCACCGACCACCCCCGTCCCATGGGCCTGGTCTTCGACCACTCGCAGCACATCCGCGTAGAAAACATCACCGTGCAGAATGCCGGCTTCTGGCAGATCGTGCCCTACTACGCCGACGACGTGAAGTTCCTCAACATGCGTGTGCTCGCACCCAAGTCGCCCAACACCGATGCGATCGACCCCTTCAGCAGCTCGCACATCCTCATCAGCCATGTCTTTTCGTCCGTGGGCGATGACAACATCGCCATCAAGAGCGGCGCCATCGATTCGCCCGGCCCGGACGCACCCAGCCACGACATCACCATCACCGATTGCACCTTCGAGAACGGCCACGGCCTCTCCATCGGCAGCGAGATCGCCGGCGGCGTGCAGCACGTCCACGCCGAGCGCATCCACTTCAAGGGCACCGACAACGGCATCCGCATCAAGGCCAACCGCGACCGCGGCAACGATGTCTCCGACATCACCTTCAAGGACATCGACATGGTCGGCGTCAAGGTCGCCATCCTGGTCAGCGAGTACTACCCCAAGACCTACCCTGAGGGCGATGTCGCAGCCGCACCCATCGGGCGGCTCACACCGTTCTTCCACAACATCCGCATCACCAACGTCAAAGCCACCGGCGGCCGCGATGCCGGCGTGATCGTCGGCCTGCCCGAGTCGCCGGTGAAGGACATCGAGCTGCACAACGTCGATATCCATGCGAAGACAGGCATGAAGATCGCCTACGCGCAGGTGTTGCTCAACGACGTGAAGGTCGTCGCGACGGACGGAGACGGCATCCAGGTCTCGCCCACCGCGACCGTCACCGGGAAGTAGCCGATGCGTGTGGCGTTACGCGCAGTGCTGGTGCTGGCGGTGTTCGGCGCGGTCGGGCTGCTGGCGGCGCGCGCCGTGCTGGGCCGCGCCGCGCCCGCAACGCCGGCGCCGGAGGTGCATCTCGCCGCCGCGATGGCCGGCCTGTTCGCCGGCGGCGCGGCGGCGGCGCTCACGCTCATTGCGATGCTCTGGACCGGCCGGCATCGTTAGCGAATTGCTGGGCGCAACTTGCTGGGCACAACGGCTTTGAAGGGTACGGGCTTCAGCCCGTACGAAAGAGGGCCGGAAGATGGAAGGGGCTTTAGCCCCGGAGGGAGCGGCGGCTCGCTAGGCATACACCCGCTTGCCGAAGACCGCTGTGCCGATCCGCACGCAGGTCGAACCCTCCTCGATGGCCACGGCGAAGTCGTTGCTCATGCCCATGGAGAGCTCGGTGAGCCCGGGATATGCGGCGAGCGACTGGTCGCGCAGCCGGCGCAGCTGCTGGAAGTACGGCCGCGCCGTCTCGGGGTCCTCGCTCCACGGCGGCACGGTCATCAGGCCGCGCACCCGCAGCTGGGCGAGCGGCATCAGCGCCGCCAGCAGCGCGGGCAGCGCCTCCGGCGCGAGCCCGTGCTTGGTCTCCTCGGGCGAGAGCTTCACCTCCACCAGCACCTCCAGTGTCCGGCCCAGCGCCAGCGCGGCGGCGTTCAGCCGCTCGGCCGTCTTGAGCGAGTCCAGCGTGTCCACCGCATGGAAGATCTCGGCGGCCTTGCCGGTCTTGTTGTTCTGCAGTGGCCCGATCAGGTGCAGCGCCAGGCCATCGAGCCCGGCCAGCGCCGGCGCCTTGCCCTGCGCCTCCTGCACGCGGTTCTCGCCGAAGAGCCTCTGTCCGGCAGCGTACGCCTCCAGCAGGGCCTCGACCGGGTGCACCTTGCTCACAGCCATCAGCGCGACGGCGTCCTCGCTACGGCCCGCGCGGGCGCAGGCGTCCGCAATCTGGCTGCGGAGCCGTTCGAGGTTGGCGGCGATGGACATACGACTTTCAGTGTACGGAAGCCCCGTACACAGCCATGCACCGATTTTCACCCTGCGGTAGGATCAAGTGCATCCGGTAGACGACTTCCCTCGTCCTAGGAAGAAGAACGACCAGCCGAGGGTTTGTCCATAGGGACCGCAACAATCGGCCTGTATATGGGTTACTGCCTTCGGCGAACGCGCCGCACCCGTTGTGCGCCTTGTCTCTCAGAGAGCCGGGGCCCGCTGTGGGTCTCGGTTGGCCAGCAGAAGCGCGGTCGCATCCCAGTGTTGATCCACCAGTGATTCATCAGGAGCCGAGAAACGATGTTCAAGTCCAGCCACCTCCCCGAAACCCCGTACCGCACCCTCTCCCCCGCCCTTTCTTTGGCGGCACTCTGCGCCGGCATCGCGCTGTGCGGCCTCCCCCTGGCCGCTCAGACTGTGGCTGCCCCAACCGTGTCCACACCGGCGGTGGCCACGCCTTCGCTGGCGCTCCAGACACCGGCGATCGACACCTCCCGCGCCGCGCTGTTCTCCTCCAGCGCGGCTGAGACTGCGGCGGACGGGAACGCGTCCGGCGAGAACGCGACGGTGGCGACGCTGCACCCCACCGCGGTCAACTTCGCGGACCTGATGCAGTATGGCGGCGGGCAGCGCTCCCGCTACGGCCGGCCGCGCTACCGCGGTGGCAACACCAACCCGGACGGTTCGCCCAAGTACACCTTCTTCGCCGGCGTGGGCTTTACCCAGCCCCTCGGCAACACCTTCAAGTACCTCACGCCCAGCTACGGCTTCCAGATAGGCGGCGGCAGGAACTTCAACAAGAACCTCGGCGTGATGCTCCAGTTCGACTACGACCACTTCGGCTTCTCCGGGGCCACGCTGTCGAACCAGACCAACATCTACAACTCGGTCTTCGGCGCCGGCACGGTCTCCGGGCTGGACGGCAGCAGCCACGTTTGGTCGTTCTCGGTCGACCCGGTATACACCCTCTTCTCGGGTGAAGGCCTGGGCGCGTATGTTGTCGTCGGCGCCGGCTTCTACCACAAGACCGCGAACTTCACGGAGCCCACCACCGAGGCGGTGGACTACTTCGGCATCATCGAGCAGTTCGAGGCCAACCAAACCATCGACAAGTACACCTCCAATGCGCCCGGCTTCAACGGCGGCTTCGGGCTGACCTATAAGTTCTCCCGCTTCTCCAACGAGCGTCTCTACGGCGAGGTCCGCTACGTCTTCGTCGACAACTCGCAGCGCACCGGCATCGTCGACACCGCGAAGAGCATCGCCAGCGCGAACGTCAACACCACCGACTTCTACCCCGCCAACAGCAACCGCACCACCTACATCCCGGTGAAGTTCGGCATCCGCTTCTAGAACGCTCTTCACCGCGTCAAGGAGAAAGGCCCGCTTCGGCGGGCCTTTCTTGCGTAAGTACAGGCACGAACCAGGTGCTCTCTAAATGCCCACCGGATAGGGCTTCTCGTGCAGGCCGCTGCCGGCCGCCCCCGCCGGGTCGAACAGGCCCTGGAAGATGCTCAGCAGTCCCGTGTACCAGTAGCCGAGCACGAAGAGCAGAAGGAAGGGCACCGTGAAGTAGTTCTCCGTGGTCAGCGCATACCAGACGGTCGCCGTGAAGTAGCAGCCGATCAGCAACTCGATCCACGGGATGACGCCGAGCCGTCTCCGGTACTTCTTGGCCTGCGACACCTCACCCTTCTTCTGCACGCCGGACTTCGGCGTGCGCGCAAAGGCGCTCTTGTGGCCCACCAGCGCCTCCAGCACGGCCTTGGTGTTGGTGATCGTCAGGCCCACGCCGAGCGCCATCAGAAACGGAACGTACAGGAAGGTCTTGTACCAGGTGCGCGGAAACAGTTCTTTCTGGCTCACCAGGTAGAACGTCGACACCGACATGGTCGACGCCATGAACAGCGGCAGGTCGATCAGCAGCATCTGCAGCGGCCCCTGCCAACTGCGGATGATCATCGCCGGCATCAGCAGCGTGGAGAGCACGATCATCAACGGATAGCTGATGTTCGCGGTCAGGTGGTACCAGGCCTCCAGCTTGGTGTGGAACGGCGCCTTGGAGCGAAACACCGTGGGCAGGATCTTCTTGCCCGTCTGGATCAGGCCTTTGGCCCAACGCGCCTGCTGGGTCTTGAAGGCGGTCATCTCAATGGGCAGCTCCGCCGGGCACTCGACGTCCTGCAGGTACTTGAACTTCCAGCCCTTCAACTGCGCGCGATAGCTCAGGTCGGTGTCTTCGGTGAGGGTGTCGTGCTGCCAGCCGCCGGCCTCTTCGATGGCCTCGCGCCGCCACATGCCGGCGGTGCCGTTGAAGTTGAAGAAGACGCCCGCGCGGCTGCGCCCACCGTGCTCCAGCACGAAGTGGCCGTCGAGCAGGATCGCCTCCACCTGGGTCAGGAAGCTGTAATTGCGGTTCAGGTGGGTCCACCGTGTCTGCACCATGCCGACTCCCGGCTCGGCGAAGTGGTGGACCACCCGCATCAACCACTCGGGCGGCGGCACAAAGTCGGCGTCGAAGATGGCAATCAGCTCGCCGCGGGCGGACTTCAGGCCCTCCTCCAGCGCGCCGGCCTTGTAGCCGTGGCGGTTGCTGCGGTGCAGGTAATACACCGGCTGCGGCCGCAGGCCCTCGGCCCCCGCGGCATAGCGCGCGACCACCGCCCGGGCCACGTCGACGGTCTCGTCGGTCGAGTCGTCCAGCAGCTGGATCTCGAAGCGGTCGCGCGGATAGTCCAGACGGCAGCAGGCATCGATCAGCCGGCCGGTCACGAACTGCTCGTTGTAGATGGGTAGCTGGATGGTGACGAACGGCAGCTGCCCGGCGGCGAAGGTCGCCACCGGCTCCTGCGACTTCGCCTCCCTGCGCCGGTTGCGGTAGTACAGCCACACCAGCTGGTAGCGGTGGATGCCGTAGAACGCCAGGATCAGCATCACGATGAAATACGGCACCAGCAGCGACACATCGAACGCGTTCCAGCGATAGGCGTTCTTGAACGTGTGGTCGGCGTAGTGCGTCTTCCAGTAATGCCCCAGGCCGTGCTGTGAGACCAGCAAGGCCGCAAGCGCATTGAAGTGGCTGGACAGGTCGATCCTCCGGCGTACAGGGTTAGCCCCATCTTACCCGGGACGGGGCAGCTTTAGCCGAGGAATACCGTCCGATAGGCTGCGTCGCGCTGCATGGGGCGGAAGCCGGCATGGCGCACGATGCGCCGCAGCTCCTCCTCCGAGACGCCGGCAGGCTCGGTGAGGTCGAGCACGCCGGCGTCGTCCGCGCCGAAGCCCAGCGCCAGCTGCAGCACCTTGAGCCCCTGCGTCTGCCAGGAGCCCTGCAGGTGCTCGATGCCCTCCAGAAGCAAGCGGCTGATGGCAAGCGTCTTCAGGTACTCGACCGCAGTGGGCCCATCGAGCGCGCGGCCTCCGCTGACGGCCTCCGGCTGCCAGGCCAGCGGCGTAAACGACGTGAAGCCGCCGGTCTCCGCCTGCAGGCCGCGCAGCAGCTCCAGGTGCGCCACGC
>Ga0116230_10005567_pt1 | contig 12367 bp, 8 predicted proteins | sample S1TSphfallax_3_FD_88678 | JGI IMG/M metagenome (GOLD analysis project Ga0116230, IMG submission 88678) | Host-associated microbial communities from peat moss isolated from Minnesota, USA - S1T2_Fd - Sphagnum fallax MG | ecosystem: Host-associated > Plants > Peat moss > Unclassified | place: USA...
CAAAATGGAAGCCTGCTTTCATGCTTCCCTAAGTTGAAGAAAATCCCTGTATAGGGAAAAGCCAGGGATGGGAACCCATCCACAAGAAGTACAAGGCAAATAAAAACCCAAAAACACATGTCATGAAAGCAAATAATAATAAGGACACCACTAATGCACTAAGAAAATAAAAGACCACTAACTAAAAAGGTGTCATATGTCACATATCGGCTAGTGATGGAGGTACAGAGGTACATTAGGTGCGATGTCTCAGCTAATGATGGAGGTACATTAACATTAGCTCTGATGAGTGGAAAAGATGAGGAATGCTTTACAAATGTGGCAACACATTGAAGAATCTCTATGGCTTGCGCACGCTAGAGGGCTATGGACACATGTTGCCAATAATAAAAAATAAGCATTGCAAGAACTAAAGAGGATCATTAATGACGAACTATTGTGACATGAGCACAAAAAGTCAAAAAAGAATTGAAATGTGAATGAAGACAACCATGAATCTTTGGCAAGGGGAATGAAGTTGTTTCTTGATGCACACTTTGCATATGATTTCACCTTCTCCTAAATGGCAATTGTCATTGCATGAGTTATTATGGACAATGCACATTGTACCATATCCAAGTGGGTCAAATCGACTATAACAGCGCCTACTAAGGTCTGAAAGCCATCTCTAGTAATTAGAATATCAATTTGTAGTTGAATGTAGTAAGGGAAAATGTGGGAAACTTTTCTTTCTACATGTGTTCCACTCTCCAATACAATAGTTATGATGGCATCTTGAATAATGTTGTGGGTTGCGATGCACTCACTTCGCACATGGATCAAAACAAGTGGATACTTAAACCATCAATGTATATCCACACTAACAATGTGAAAGATATGTAATAGTAGGATGTGACAAACCAAGGTAGATATGTAATGTTGTAATGAGGTGAATCGAAGATAAACAGACTGCAAGTATGGTAGGACGGGCTAATAACCAAGCACCTACAATTGGACCTACACAAGATCCAAAACATGTTCACATAGGTTTGAAAGAACATCTATTAAAAATGTGGCAAACACCTACTTGTGTAAGGAATTTGTCCAAAAAACCTATAAGTGAAGATGCGACTATACCACAAGACTTTCAAAGGAAAGGACCTAAAATATATATAATTTAGGGTAATAAGATTCAAGTACCTCATAATGTCAAGTAGAATCAATATAGGGTCAACCTAGGTTAAAGGCCATCATGGGCTACCCTAGGCGTGCTTATAAATAACCGAAATTGGACTTGTTTTGGTTGTCATAACCTTGTGACAACTAAAATGTCTTTTAGTCACCATGGGAATTAAGTTGCCAAAATTTTGGTTGCCACAAGAATTTAGTTGCTAAATTTTTGATTACCAAAATTTCAATCACCACACATTTTCAGTCGCCTACTTTCAATCGCCACATTTTCGTCACCAACTTTTGATTGCCATGTTTTCAATCCCTAATTTTTTTGTTGCCACATTTTTAATTGTTGAATTTTTATCACTAATTTTTCCATCAACAATAATCGTTTTGGGTCACCATTCTCTTTCTTTGCTAATGTGATTAATCATGAAACAATGACCCTTTTGTTGATGGACAATAAGGGTTGTCCAAGTGTTTTCATCTAATTTTTTTGAACTTTTCAAAAAAAAAAATAGTCCAAAACTATTGGAGAAAAATTTTAAATCATTTTCAAAAAACATTTCAACAAAAAAAATGTATAATGTAATTTGGGTATAATATAAGTCCCCACAATTGAAAAAAAAGAATGCAAATCAAAACAAATAAATGAATGGCTTATATTTGTTTTTAAAAAATTGCTTCAAATGATTTTTTATTGATTATTTTCATTACTTGATGCTATCAATTATATGAAAACATTTATTGATGCACATTATCAATGGAAAGTCCAATCATCCATAATTCAGAAATATAAGTGATGAATATGTAATATTTTTATATGATTGTAATGATCATTATATCTTAGGTTTATAAGAAAAATATCATCATTATAAAACATAGATCCAAAAATTTCAAATGTGTAAAGAAAATAAATTCACAAAATTCAAATACAATTACACGTGACAACATGATGCCTTGACAGATTGGGTTTTATAAAATTCACAAGTCCAAACATGTCATTTTTGAAAGATCATGCAAATTACAACAAATTTCATATGCAACAATTACAAATTATTTATGGTTACCTTTGATAACATTTGTCAAGTGAAGTCCAATTGTATGGATGTCCCATTAATGTGCACATGACATGTTGAACAATTCTTCATGCCTCTATATTCAATTCATACATGTCATGGATCATTTTCCCAAACATCTTGGTTAAATTGTCCACAAAATATTTTTCATCCAATTTTCATCCCATATAACATTTATTGGCTTGCCCACCTAATATGGTTCAAACCTCAAAGTTGTTTGGTGTTGCTTAACCATTCATGGAAGGGAATTTATAGTTTTTGATTTGTTGTAAACAAAAAACAATTCTAAGGTCACCTACCAACATATTTTCCTTGCATTGGTGGCATCTTATTCCTTGGCAAACCAATATAATGATGGTGTCACCTCTTGCAAGTGTTTGACTTCACCTTAATTGTAAACACCTATGTACATAACATTTAGTTTGTTTAACAAAAAATGCAACATAATGTTATACTTGGACAAATGGTTGTGTAAAATTCCAAAATGTTGTACTGCATTCATAGTGTTTATGAATGCCCATGCCAACTTCACACAATTTTGCTTAAAAACAACAAATCATGTTTGCCCTTTCATATTTGGCCCCCCTCACTATATTAAAAATTTGATTATCCAAATGAGGGAATACTTCATGTTGCAATCTAACATTTCGCAAAAAGTCCCCCCATTCCACCACAATGGGTAAACCTCCATGGTCTATGCATGGATGATGAAGAATTTGATGAAACTTGGATGTTCACACGAGCAAACCAAAACTTCCATTGAATGTTGCTTACACATTTCCTCACTATAACAAATAATGGCTTTTCAAAAGGTTCAACTTGATTAAATTGTTCGTATTGACCAAAAAGATGTTCCCTTTAATTAAACACATGAGGCATGAAAAACACATGACTTTTTTGGTTGGTTTTTTTTACTAAAATGACCATTTTGACCAAGTGTTAAATCATACATTTAATCAAGAGGGACAAATTTTTTTAATGGTTCATCAAAATGCCCATGGCTTAGTCAAATCAGCCATACTAAATGGTCATGCTCAATCAAACAAGATGAAATTTAATTCACCATAAAAATTAAGGTCCCCCCCACCCTTGAATGCTAATTTTTTAATTTTTTCTAATCACCTTACTTATGATCAAACTTAGGGTTTTAATGTTGTTTTCATTACTTTATAGATAATTTTATTATATATCTTTAATGACCATACCTTCTTGCAAAATCATATGAATTAGTTGTGCGTTTTGATGGTTTTTTTTTGGTAATGGGCCATTTAGTTGGCTTATATTCAAAAACACGATGAAATTTCATCTCCTCAAGTAAAAATCATTTTTAATTGTTATATATTTACATTGTTTTACATATCCATGTAAAATCATATATATAGTTTTATTGAACCACATGAAATTATATAAATATTTTTATTTTTACATTTACATTTACACTAACACGGAATATAAGTCCCAAACCATTTACACACACAACATTGTTATTTTCTTACTTATAAAAAAAATTGAAATTGAAATGTTATTATACATATTGATAGAACAATTCATTGAAATTCAAGGAACCTGTTAAATACATTTAGTATTATATTTTTTTACAAAATGGTGTGGTGGTTTGATGGCCAAGACATTGGTATGGAACCAAAGATACCAAGGTTCACTTCCTTTTACCAACATATATTATGTGGAATATGTATATTTAAATATACCTTATACATGTGTGTAAAGGTATAATATTTAGGTGGGTTGTGGATAGGTAGGTAGGACACCACAATGGGTGGGTAGGTATTATTTATTTATTACATTTTTATATTTAAAATTTGAGCTATTTTTTTAATTATTATTTTTTGGCTACTCAAACTTTTGTCTAATTTGACTAGTCAAAAAGACCATATTATGGTTAATAAAAAAAACCATTAGTCAAGTTGGACATGTTCAAATTGATTTGTCCAATACAACTAAGTGGTGAAATTGACCAAATGTTAAAATGATTAGTTTTAAATCTAGTTTTTCAATAAATTAAACCATGGATTTCTTGTAGTGTCTGCTTATCATCCGTCTTGAAAGCCTTCCCTACCAACTCAATGGCACCTAAGATGTGATCGAACCTTTCAATTCGCACCTTATGCATCACACCATAACCACCCTAATTATCTCCACCTGACAATGGGAGCACATTTGTCATGTTTGGAACCCATAAAACACCACGGCTTCCAATTTGGGTGAAAAGGTTTTGAGTGTTTTATTCAATCCATGGTTTAGTCTTGTCTTATTTTTCATAAAATTCTTTGAAAATTTGACCCACCCTGAAATTTTGTCCCACATGTCCACCACCTCTGTGGCGCCTTGTCTTTTTATGGATGAATGACTTCACATTGCAATAAGTTTGTAACTACATTTGAAAATTTACATTCAAACCATTCCAAAAATCTATCAAAATTATGAAGTTTGTTCTATTATCGGGAACCATTTAATTCCACCAAAAACTATGCTCCATGACTTGTTTGTAGCAGAAAAAAAAGGGCAATATGTGACCAATGCATTTACAACTACTTGTGACTATTTGGTTTTGCAATTAAATTGTTGCCCTCTCTGATTAATGTGATATCATGCTAACATAAACCAAGTCACCTACGATTAGTTTGCAACTAGTCTACAACTAAATTGGTTTACATTTATATATATGTTCAATTTATCATCCAAGAATATCCATCTGAAGTCCCATTAGTTACAAGTAAAATTGTGCCTACCCACAATCGACATATGTCCATATATATCAATTATAATAATAATTTGATTTATGATTAAACTTAATATTCATAAATTTTTTTTTGTAATCAAAGTCATTGATATGATTATTGTAATTATACTAATTACATTAAATTACTTCTAATTTCAAATAAATTAAATATATTCCAACATATACTATTATACTAAATATTAAAAATTCAATAACAAAAAATTATTGTTATTAATATATAATTAAAAAAAAATCATAATAGTTACTTTATTTATAGTTTAATTATAATATACACATAATTTATAATTCAACATAATTATTCATAATTTTAGTTTTTAATATTTTAAACTTAAATATTTATAATTGTAAAAATTACATTCTATTATACTATAATTTTAGTTATGTTATTATAATATATAATTTTTATTATATCATAAATTCTTAGAATAAATTTACTGCAAATTTAAAATAATTATAATAAATTATATACTTATTATTTATTACTGCTTATATAAAATGAATAAATAATACTACAACATAAAATTTCACATTAATTTAAATGATAGTTCCCATTCATAAAACATAACTATTGTATTTACAACACTTATGTTTTGATAAAAATAATTAAATTTTGTATCCGATTTGAGAAGTTATGTCCTATAGTTAAGATTTTTATTTCAAAATTTTATAATAATTTCAAATAATGAGCAAAGTTATTGTATTTACTTAATTTATTTGTAAGTTAGAATTAAAATGCTTGAATAATTAATTTATAATTAATTTTATTATTATAAATTATAAATTTAGTTCTTATTTAGATTCCTAGAATAATCATAATTTAATTAAAATAATTAATGTTATGACCATAACTACATGGATTTTAATATAATAAACTAAAATATTTATTTCTTGTAACTACTTGTTCATATTATATCAGTTTTATGAATAATTAGAAATGATTTATTTATTATTTATAAGTTACACTAAATATTTATTGTTACAAAATAATTTTTATATTATGAAATTTATATTCTTACAATAAAGTAAATCAATTACTATAATTAATATTACATTACTTTCAAATAATTATCATTATTTCAGATAATAATTAATTATAGTAATTTCATAATTATTTTCTAATTGAGCATAATTATTCACAATCTATAATTCATAACTTAGATCTGAATTATAATTTTGGAAAAATTATAATGTAATTAAAAGAATTATTTTAATGATTGTAATTGCACGAATTATTATACAGTAATTTTTTAATAAAAGAATTATGTAATCACTTATCTATGATAAATATTTTACAGTAATATTTCAGTAAATAAAAAATATTTAATATATGTTTAGCAGATTATTGTATTCATAGTTATTAATTACCAATGGAAAAAAAAATTACTTAACTAATAAAAGTTTTTACAATAATAAATGTAAGTATATAGTAATTACAGTAATTAGTTTAATTCTACTTTTAAAATAAATAATTTGTGTAGGAATTTATTGTTTAAGAGCAATTATTAGTTCATTATTTTTAATTTGAAAATAAATATTTATAATAGATAGTTTGAAGTATAATAATTATATTTTTTTACATTAATTATATTATCTATAAATCGACCAAAATTTTAAAAGTAAGGAAATATTTTGAAATATTTTAGATATTTATTGATCTATGAGTTATGTATTGACAAGTTATGAGTAACTAGATAATTAGTTAGTTAAATATTAAGTTATTAGTTATTTAAATAGTTGATAATGAATACTTAATATTTGTAGTGTATAGTTTATATTTTAAATATCTATTAAATTTTAACATCATTAATTAAATGATTATCTAATTATTTAGTGAGCCATGTACTTGAATTGTTTAGAAACTCTAAATTAAAAAAAAAGGTATGAGGATAGTTTTGAAATTGCAACTTAATTTGTGAGTAAGTTACAACTTCAAAATTTATCCCGTATTGTTTGTTTTCCATTTCTAATTTGAACATTATATAAACAAGGGGTGTGGTCATCCAATTTCGCATTAAAAAATATGTGTACATGGAATGAGCCATTCAAAAGGCTTAACCCAAAACAAAAAGAAAAAATATGCACAATTTTAAACTATCTATTTCCCCAACTTACTTATCTACCTAACTAAATAGGAGTTTAGTTTGACCTACCCACTTAAGTTGACTTATGTATTTACCTACCTACCTATTTTTTTACCTAAGTAAATAGGTAGGTATTTAACCTAAGTTTGTAGGCACCTATTTATGTACCTACTTAAGTACTTACCAACCTGATATTAATATTTTATATTAAATTCATTTAAAATGTCATGTGACATATTTACATTGGGCCATGTGTCATAATATAAATCATTCAAGCATGTGAATTGAACGTCTCAAATTATTTCAAAATAATAATATTATTTATTTTAAATAACTAAATATTGGGACATGTGGTAGCACATTATTTGTCCTCAATAGTGACCAAAATAGTTGCATCTTAATTGCATGTGACAATACATATACAATGGAATCAAAAGATGAACTTGTATTTGTTGATTTTTTCGTTCATCCAATATCCCTATTGTTTGTGACAAATATTACATGCAACTTGTCCAAGGCGACTAAAGGGATTTTAGTTGCAAATGTTGCTTGTGACTAAAATTTAATTGTAAAGACTAGTTGAAAATAAATGTTTTTCTTCTAATGTTGTATTTTCGTAGGCTAGTTCCTGGCTTGTTCACAAAAGCACCATTGAGGTATGCCATTGTGTGTTCCATGAAAAAATTCATAATAATTTCCTGTAATCATCATGTGACGATTCATTTAAAAATCATTGTCCTTAAGCCTTTGATGTTTTCCAGATTGCATTGATGTTTTCCTTGTTGAACATTTCTATAGCCCCTGGCTTGTGCATGGTTGAACGCGGTGGGCCACTCAAAGGTTTGCATGGATAATTGCGAGATGATGTGTGAAATAATGAGTTTCGAGGGTTTTGATTAAATCGTCCTCTAAATGATTATCCTATCGATTATTCATTTAACAACATGTTGGGAATCTAGGATGCCCAAAAACCCAAAGATTTTGCAAGCACTAATTGTTAATAACAATTAAATTTTTTAAAAGTTAAGGTTTAAGGTGTTCCAAAATTTTTACAAAATGCGAAAAAAGTTACCTTTAAGACCAAGGACTCCACGATTTCAATTCACCTAAGGTTCCACACAATGGTTGTAAGTGGGCAACCCAAAACACAAAACCCAAATGGGAAAAAATGTGTTCCAAAATGAACCCAATAATTGCATTTAAAAATTCATATACCTTTAAATCTCCTTGGAAATGAATTGCCATCAAATGGTCGAAAAATATTTCAATCACCATTTGATAATTTTTAGATGGTGACCAAAAATGGGGATAATCCATTGATGACAATCGAATTCATAACCGACCATTTGATAGTGACCAAATTTATTCATAGCCATTAGATGGTGATTGAAAAGGTTTTGATTGCCAAAGTCATGTGGTGATTGAAAAGGTAACTTAGTCACCATCAAAACCATTGCCCATTTTTTTTCTTCCTTTTTCAATCCCCCCCCACCCCACTTTTTTCTTCAAATCCTCAAGCCCCCTTGTGATGGTGACCAAAACCCTTTTAGTCCCAATGTTATGTGATGCCCCCTTTTGTATTTTTCTTATTCTTTTTTCGATCCCCCCCCCTCACACCCAAACATTCCATCTTCTTGCCCCACACTTTTCCCCTTTTATTTTACTCTTTTTTTTCTCCCCCTCATCTTGCCCTTTGTCCCCTTTTGTGGGATCAAGAAAAATTTGATGCAATTTTATAATAGATTTTTTTTCTTTCGGGCTAAAAGAAAGGAGTTTGCAATTATAATTATTGAAAAAAAAATTTACAAAAATATTTTTTTTTTAATTGATTCGAACCATTTGCATTATCTATTATAATGGTATTTCCAATAGTGGAAACATTTACATTGTGTCTTTGTGTAATATTTCTTATTAAAATTATTATTGGAAAAGGCTCTCCTAATAAAATTATTATTAAAAAAATTCATGAATTCATAAAAAATTTAACAAATGTCATATTGTGTCAAAATAGTTTGGTGTGTCATAAACATAAATTTTTGTTAACATGTCATCATACAACAAATCCTTAGGCAAATTTGAAACATCTAAAATATAGATTCTTGAAAAAATGCATGGAAGATATTTGACACTAATGTTATTGTAATATCAAGCTATGAACACAAGTTCTTTGTCCATTACATTCTTAGTTTTGACATACAATGTTAATGGGATGTTTTTGTACAATCACTAATACAAAGGTGAGGTATAGTTCATTAGCGTAAATCACTATGGGACTTTAAAAGTGAAATAAATTCATTACATTTTAATGATTTCACTTTGTTTAAAGTTATTTCATTATAATATCACTATGTAAACATCATGTTTCATTACTAGTTGACATCATTCATTATTATAATTTATTGTGATAAATATGTTTATTTTTATATTATTGTTTTAAATACCCTATGTTATTTTATGATATACTTTATATTATTTTTAGCTACCTTAATTATTTTAACTTATACCCTAAATTATTATAAGTTTTTTACTTTGAGTTATTTAAAATTAAATAATTCAACTAACCTTATGTTATACCTTAGGTTATTTTATTTTAAGTATAATAATTTAAAATAATTTAAAATATAATATAATGACCTAAGGTAAAATAACCTACAATAAAAATAATTATCAATAGTCATTAATAATATAATTTAAAATATTTAATAATAACTTATAATATAATAATCACCAATAGAATAACCACCAATAACCACCAATAAAATAAGCACTAATGATTATGTGGCCTATGTACCTCGGCTAGGTTAAAAACTTAGCTTAGGTAATGACATGTGTCAATAATTCATAAGCTGAAAATCATGAAATTATCAATAATATAATATATTAAATAATTTAAATTTAATTGATTTCCATGTGTCCTAAATAATTAACTAATAAATGAATGACTTGATAAATTTGTATTTCATTTGAGAGTAACCTTGTTTCATTAAATACTAGTGAATCAATTCATTGTCCGTAACAACTAATCCATGTTCACCATGGTAAAAATGATCAAATTCATTCATAATTTAATGAAACCCATAATGAATTAGAACATTTTTTGGTGTAATGCTCTTTGTTTGAAACTTATTTACATGGAAGTTGAACCATTAGCAAATAATATGGGTTAAAAAAACAAGGTGTTATTAGGAATGTCTTAGGGAACACATTGGAAACTTGGGTAACATTTTGAAAATTTGATGGGGATAGATTGGGAACTTGATGGGCACACATTGGGAACAAACCAAGAATAAAACAATATGGGTCTAAAAAAAAGTGTTATTGGGAATGTTTTAAAGAACACATTGGGAATTTGAAAAATGTTTTGAGAACTTGATGGGAATAGATTGGCAACTTGATGGGCACACATTGGGAACAAACTAAAAAATATATATATGATTTCTTATCATTACAATTTTACATGTTTTGCTTGGTTGATACAGTAATATGGGTTTGAACTTTAATGAAAAATGGGTCATTTTTGGTGTATAACACCCAAATGGGTTAATAAAAGTAGAACTATTAAATAAGATAAATTATGGCCTATCGATAATATAAGTAGATATGGGAAATAAATAATAGGTCTAATGGGCATACATTTGAACAATTTTTTATTAAAATTTTGATTACTTCATTAGAAAAAAAAACAAATGATTTCATGATTTCATTTTAAATGTTTACACCAAACATATTTTTTCCAACATTCTTTCTAATGGGACATTTAATGTCCATTGAATTGGCATCATTTCATGTTTAAACCTAGACTAATTCATAGTTTGACCAGTCTTACTAATGTTTTGGTTATCTCATGTTTTAACTTCTTGCACGTGTTTTTCTTTGTCAATCATTTCACGCATCACAACAATGCTTATTATTTCCTTTCATGTTGTTATTTTGCTTCCCTTCACCACTATTAGTTCTCTTCATGATGTTGTTACACCTCTCTTTGTGTTATTAAAGTTTATATTGCCTTCTCACCTTTTGCATTTTGTAAGTCAAGGTGTGGAGTTTGAAGTTGTTATTGGTGATAACTAATAACATTTTTGTATGAGGTATTTTTTTTTGCGTTTTTTGCATTTTTTCCCTATTGTCTTTGTTTGTTGTACTTTATTTGTTTTTAGTTTGTTGTTATGATTTTACTTAATTCCATATTTGAATTTTTTATGTTTTTTTGTTCATATTTTTTTACAAAACATTTGTGCATTAGAGTTTTTTTTGCACATCATTTTTATAATGAAAAAAGTTTTATTTTTTCTTATAAATGTTTGCATTGGTTTATTTTAAGCATTCTTATTTCACCTTAAACCTTAGACCAAGACATTTGTTTAAAAGACATTTTGTTTGATTGAGTTTCTTCGATCTTGGCCTAGTTAAACATTTTGTGAAAAATGGAAGGTTTTAATGGCAATGAAAATACATTAACCAAAATGAAGGACATGAAATGTTTCTAAAAGTTAAGTTAAATGTGAAGATAAAGTAATGGGGTCTTGGCACATTAAGGTGGTATCAAAAGTGGCACATGTGGAATTCACAATTTTATTTATTTGAATTTTTTATTCAAATGTTTAATGTTTTGGCAATGTAAAATTGTCCATTTGAAAGTAGGAGGCAAGTGGAATACCTAAAACTTAAACTTACAAGTTTTAAATTGTGACATGTGTATCAATTTGATTAGCTAAGGGAAAAAGTTAGAAGCAAAAAATGGGTTTTTTCAATTTTTATTATTGACCATTCTTATGTAATTTAATAATGTCCTTTTTTACCAAACAAAAATCCTCAAATTTTCCATTTTAATAAATCATGGACTTTATAGACTATTGGCAATGTTATGGAATCTTAATAAATTAAAATATCAAACTTACTTGTAAGCCCTTATTTTAACATTACGATACCCTTATAATAATACTAGGAAAAAAAAAACACTTCACACATGTTTATTATGTAATAAAAGTCCATTAATGTTTTTTATGGACTATGATAGAAAATGTTACATCATTTTAAAAGTTCACCTTGTAATGAAATGATGGAATTCTATTTTCAAATTTAATTCTAAAAATGTTATAGATTAGTTATGAGCCCTTTCTATAATTTTCAATCATATCTCAACACATATTGTACCAAACTTAAAGGTACCCCCCCCCCCCCCCCCCCTCCAAAACAACCCCAATACAACCAACAACTACAACCCCACCAAACCACACACAACTAAAACACGACAAAAAAAAAACAAACTTAACCAAAATATAAATTAAAGTAAA
>Ga0116230_10005572_pt1 | contig 12358 bp, 15 predicted proteins | sample S1TSphfallax_3_FD_88678 | JGI IMG/M metagenome (GOLD analysis project Ga0116230, IMG submission 88678) | Host-associated microbial communities from peat moss isolated from Minnesota, USA - S1T2_Fd - Sphagnum fallax MG | ecosystem: Host-associated > Plants > Peat moss > Unclassified | place...
GAGTGCTCGTAGGCTAGCACATGCATTCAGCACTTGAACAAATGTGAACTTGTCTGGACTTATGCCACCTTCTCGTTGCATTTCCTTGAAACACTGCAGTGCCATTTCAGGTTGCCCATCCTTCACATGTTTTTGAAGCTTTCTATTCCATGAAAACCTGTTCAACTGCACTGTGCCTGGTGCCATTGCTGCCACCTCTGCTTCCACCATGAGGGTTTGTCTCGGTCATCAAGCCACAGCCCCTCCTCTGACTCCTTATGTGTGAAATCAGGATAACCTGCACTCATCTATGACACCCAGAAATCCATCCAGACCAAGCTGATCAGCTATGTAGCTATTCTTCACAGCTCAGGCAAACCCACCACTCTTTTCTTACAAGAAACTGAGAAAAAACCATACTGACCTAACAGAGGATATCTTGCACTCATCTATGGCACCAGAAATCCATCCAGATCAGGCTGTTCAGCTATGTATTCTTTCTTCACAGCTCAGGCAAACCCACCATGCTTTTCTTACAAGAAAAACTGAGAAAGCCAAGGCTTCAATGCCTGTTCCCACAAGACCTAGAGAATTCCACATACAAGAAGAAAACTGTGACAGGAGTCTGTTTACCTTCTCTGGCCTGCCATCCCACCACTGGGAAGGATCTAAAAAACACTCCCTCCAAAGTTTCTCTCTGCGTTCGGTGTCCTTAAAGAATTTCTTCTTGACCTTGGGTGGTGGTCCTTTCCTCTCCACAAAAGTCTCGAGAGTAACTCCTCCTATGGAGGAGCAATACACAATCACCAAGTTGTTGCTCTTCTTGTTCTTCTCTCTCTTCTTGGAGCAGTAGTACTGTATCTTGTTGTTGGTGGTGTTGTTGTTTTCTGCCTTCTTTCCCTTGTTTTGCAAGCGTTGATGAACTGGTGTTTGCAACAAGCAGAAGGAGGAGCAGGGTTTCCATGCCAGATCTTGCGGCAGTGCCATGGCCATTTGTGCTTGATGATTAGCCTGCTGCTGCTGCTGCTGCTGCCATCATTCCCTCGACTTGGCAAGCAAGATCAGTGTTTGGCTCTCTCTCTCTCTCTCTCTCTCTCTGTGGCTCTGCCCTTTTTGCTTTTCAGTACATATCCATCGCAGACACACACATTGGGGTGGCCCACCACACACTGGGGGCGGGCGGACGGAACTCGTTCTTCTGATGACGTTCAGATGAAGAAGCGGCAGTTGTCTGTCATCGAATGTTCTGATCAAAAGCTGCGGATTCCCGACAATTGTTGTTGTGGAAGAATCAGATCCCCCAATTGCCACAGGGCGGGGATTTGGTGGAGAGAGAGTTGAGCAACAAGTTGGTAAGATTCTCTCATCAGATCCGCATTGGATCGGTGGTGGTTTCTTGTTACAGTGTCTTCTTCTGCTGCTGAGGAGTATCCATCTCTCTCTACTTGCTAACCAGCTAGCTACTTCTGTCCTGCCGCTGCTTCTTCTTCTGCTGCTGTCTTGATTTCTTTAGTGTCTGTCTTCTGACTCAGTGCGCTCATCGGGTAAGACTGAAACCGAGTGGAGATTCCTGTTGCCGGCGGCAGACACTGTCGTCATTCTCCTCGTTCCTTCGTTGCTCCATGTATGCGCATGACGTATTTCATGGCGACCACGGAGTGCTCGCATTCAACTAGCGCGGTCGTGTCGTCGTGATTTTTTGTTTTGATACAAACCGACGATTGTGGTATCGAGGCGCGCGTCTTTCGCACTATTTCGAAGACGACCCATCTCGCAGGGTTCCGAGCATTGTCGCTTGTTTTGCTCAAGCTCTGCAGAGTTAGGGTTTGTGTTTTCGCAGCTGATCTGAAACCCAAGCAAGCCGGCTAGCGAGCGCTCGCACGATTGTCGTGCCGCGCGCCTCTTTCGTGCAATTTTCAGACGACCCATTTGGCAGGTTTGCCAGTATTCGCTTGTTGTGCTCAAGCTCTGCAGAGTTAGGGTTTTTGTTTTCGCAGCTGATCTGAAACCAAGCCAGCCAGCCAGCGCTCGCTACGAAGTAGAGTACGAGTGGGTTGGTGTGCAACATAACAACAAGAAGCGTGCCAACAAAAAGAAACGCTTCCGGGGTTGTCATAGAATGGCGAAGAACAAGTTTCCGGGAGGAATTTCTGATGCAACATTTGGGTATTGAAGAAGCTCATGGAAACAGATGCAACAGGAATGGGTGAGGACTCTCAGCAGCAGCAGCAGCAAACGATGCAAGGACAAGCGCAAGATAAATCACAAACATCACAAGGACTACCACAATCTCCACCAGTAGTAGCAGGAGGAACATCTCCACCACACCCACAACAGCAGCAACAACAACAACAGCAACTGCAGCTGCTGCAAGGACCAACTGCATCACCACGACCTGCCCCTGGATACAGAGTTGTGAACACAATCTGCGAGAAAAGAGATGATGGTCCAGGACCGCGCTGTGGTCACACATTGACAGCAGTAGCAGCTGTAGGGGAGGAAGGGAGCCCTGGCTATGTGGGTCCACGTCTCATTCTCTTTGGTGGTGCAACTGCACTGGAAGGCAACACTGGTCCTGTAGGTCCACAAGGATCACCTGCTGGTGCAGGGATTAGTATGTGTACCTCCTCCCTGCAAGCAATCTCCTCCTCATCTGTTTAGTTTTGTTTGTTTTTCCTGCTTCCAGTTTGCGATTCTGCAGAGCAATGTTTCACAGATCTTGGGTTGAACAAAATCTGCCTTTGACTGCCTTGAGAACCATCTTGCTCTGATTCATTCAGGTTGAAAGCAAGCTTCAAAAAGCTAACAAAATCAAAGCAAAATGCTTGTAGTAGATGGATGCGCCAGAGGTGGTTTTAGGGTTAGTCATAGCAGCTGTTGTGAGTGGGTTTGTTTTCTCCTGAGTCCCAGAGTTTTCTTTTGTTGAATCCATCGCTGGCATTGCTGCTCTTGTTGTTGGGTACCAACAGGATTAGCTGGAGCTACTGCAGATGTGCATTGCTTTGACATTCACAACACCAAATGGACAAGGTGAGTTTTCTTCTTTTGATCTTTTTTTTCCTCAAAAGACAAACAAATTTCAATGAGAAGAAAGCAAGAAAGAAGAGGTGGCTCCTACCCAAGTACACCACTCTTGTTGGTCAACACAAAACCTTCCTCCTCCAAATTGTCTTCTGAGGCAAATCTGCTTCATGTTTGCCGAGCTTCAATTTTGTGGAGATTTAGGGTTTACTCCTAAAGCACATTCATGTGTGTGGGTGCTCAGGACCAACTGATGTTGGAATCTTTGGTTCAATTTGAAGGCAGTTTGTGCATGGATCTAGGAAGCATCTTATATCATAAATGAGAGTAAATCCTGTTCTTTGTTCCTGGGGTTTAGTACTACTACTCTGTGCTGTTTTTTTGGTCCCTGTTTGTGTGATTATGTAAGTGTTTTTTGTCCTGGTTTGCACAAAAACAGGCTTATTCCTGTTGGGGATCCACCATCTCCACGTGCAGCACATGCAGCCACAGCTGTTGGCACCATGATAGTAGTTCAGGTATGATAATAGAAAACACCAACAGTTGAAAACCCACATGACAAAAGCTTGAGCATTTTAAGGAAATCAAATGGAATCCATTTTCAAGCAGACAATTCTTGTATGTTGAATGAATACTGTGCAGTGGTTTATGGATTGACAAATGGGTATATGGCTGCTTGGAATGAACAGGGAGGCATAGGACCAGCAGGGCTTTCCACTGAGGACCTCCATGTCCTTGACCTAACACAAGCAAAGCCAAGATGGCACAGGTGGGTTATATGTATTTGTCCTTTTCCTTCTTTTGCATTGTTGTTGTTCTTCATGGTTATCAGATCACATCATAGAATCTTATCTTGTTTCAGGGGAGGAAGTTTCTGAACAGGGAGAGAAGTATGGCTGGCAGGGTCGTTGTGCAAGGACCAGGACCAGGTCCTCGGTATGGACATGTCATGGCATTAGTGGGCCAGCGGTTTCTTGTCTGCACAAGTGGCAATGATGGTTAGTCCTGCAGCAATTTGTGAGCTCGGTGTCCTCAAGTTGGTTATGGTTCAATGAAGGACTCAGATGTGTTTTTCACAGAGTTCTAACTCAAAGCTGTTAACTTGCAGGGAAACGTCCGCTTGCAGATGTATGGGCTCTAGATACAGCAGCAAAGCCCTATGAATGGCGAAAGCTGGATCCAGAAGGAGATGGACCTCCCCCTTGCATGTATGTAATAGCATTTGACTGATACAAAAATGCCTGGGGTGTTGTACTTCTCTTCCCGCACCTTTTTCTTTTGCTACTACTCTAGCAGCAGGAGCATTTTTTACTTGTGTCTCTCTGTGCACCAGGATCTTTTTTATGAAAGAAGTGTGTTCCTTTATCTGATTGCAGATATGCAACAGCAAGTGCTCGTTCAGATGGTCTGCTGCTTCTTTCTGGTGGAAGAGATGCTAACAGCGTGGTATGAGCCATGAACCATCATTTGCTTATATCCAGAACATCATCAAGTATACCAGGAAGACTGATTGCTAAGGTTGTTGTTGCCTGTAGCCACTTGATACTGCATATGGACTTGCAAAGCATCGAGATGGACGGTGGGAGTGGGCTATCGCTCCTGGCATCTCGCCTTCTTCAAGATACCAACATGCAGCAGTGAGTTTGCACAGAAAACACTTCTGCAAGCACTTCACATCTATGTCTTGTTCAACTTCTTGACTATCATTCTCTTAAGTCCAATTCCTGTCATGGGACATGTGGGTGACACTCAAAACATGTGGGACACACAAATCTGGGAGCCTTTACTTATGCTTTTTTTGGGGGGGTCATTCTTGTGCAGGTGTTTGTAAATGCTAGGCTCCATGTTTCAGGAGGAGCACTTGGAGGTGGTCGGATGGTTGAAGATGCATCCAGTGTTGCAGGTCTGTAATTATAAGCTGACTAGGGAACCTGACATTTTTTTAGAGAATGTGCCTGCTGCTGCACCTCATAGGCTGCTCTCTCCCCCTTTGTGCCCTTCTACACAGGTCAGCTTTCAGAATTTTATGGTGGTGATGTCTACTTGAGGATAACTTTCTGGGGAGTGGGAGCTGCTGGTCTCTTATCATTTCCAATGATACAGGGCTATGCTGGTGTACTGCTGGACAGTCATCTCTTTCTGCTGCGCACACAAATTGTTGTGAGGGCACAACCCCAAGGCACACACACATTTCGTAAAACCCATAAAATTGGGTGCCAGCAAATGGATGATGATGGATTGGAAGAAAAAACCTGGTTCTGCACTGGCAAGGATCAGTATGGTAATTGCTGCACTAGAATTGTGCCTCATGAACCTCTGAGTGCCTCCACAGACCTTTTTATAAAAAAAGAGTCAACATCCATTGACTCTTGGAATCTAGTATGGACCACCACCCCTTCTCAAAATAAATTAGAGGAGTTTCTTCAGATACTCCTATCTGAAAGAATTATGCTACTACCCATTTTGATGCTGGGCTTTGTGAGTCTAAAATTCTGATGGGTGGCAGCTGCACTTTCTCATCTCATCAATCTTTCTTATTGATGGATGACAAGTGCTCTTCTGAAATGGAGCTTTGTTTCTTGCTTGTGAGGTGTGAAGCATTTTGGAGATGAGTTTAGAAACCTTAAACCCTAAACCTGGTGAAATGCTTATATCAGGCTCCTGATCACTATTCTGGAAACCTCTCTGGGTAGCCAGAATGGAATGTGAGCTCTCAATTGGTCAAAACTCATTATTTTTAGAAGAGCACATGCAACACGAAATGTGTTGGTAATGCCATTGTTTTTGATATGAAAAGGAAGGGTCTTAGTCTGTTACAAGCTCTACCATGAAGCAATATGTGAAATCCAGGAATCACTGGAGAAAACATAGAAACATTCAGGATAGAAGGGGAGGAGTGCATGGTTTAGGGTTTAGGGTGAGCTTTGACTGACGACATTTTTAACATAGTAGTCAATCTCTGTTTGCATTTGGGGTTGCCTATGCTGTAACTAAGCAGACATCCTGATACTTGTGAGGACAGATGTGTACAGATCTATACTGAGTCTTAGATCTTCCAAATCAGGAGAGACAAATTCAGATTTGTAGCAGCAACATGGAATCTCCTTGGTAGAGAATAAAGCTGTAGCCCAATCTTTGAGAATACTTGCAACTCTGAGTGAGATGTGGGTTTTGTGCAACAGTTCTGGATACAGCTGCGGGGGTGTGGTGTGATAGGAAGGGGGTGGTGACATCCCCTCGTACAGGAAGGTACAGTAATGATGCATCAGGTGGTGATGCAGCCAGTGAGCTCACAAGACGGTGCCGTCATGCTGCTGCAGCCGTAGATGATCTCGTTTTTGTGTATGGTGGGCTTAGGGGAGGTATGCATGGGTGTCACACTTTATGTCTCTATGTTGCCCTTTTGCCCATCCTGGAAAAAGCTTTGAAGAATCCAAAACATATTTGTTATCCAGTTTTATAGTGTTCTGAAATGTTGTGGCAACTTCTGATCAATGCAATTGCAATTGAACAATTGTCTGTTGCAGGAGTGTTGCTTGACGATCTTTTAGTAGCAGAAGACTTGGCAGCTGCAGAGACGACATCTTCAGCATTGCATCATGCTGCATCTGTGGCTGCCTCTTCACCAGTATCACCACCTCCTAGCATGTCCAAGCAACCTGAGACAGAAAAGCCTGTTGAATCAGAGGCTTCATTAACTGATAAGTCTGTGATTATGGCCAGTCCAGTTGGAGCACCGTTGAATGGTGATGCGATCATGGACATCAGCACTGAAAATGCTCTTTCACATGGACATCGGTATGTCAATGGAAGCTTATGAATGTGCTTTAGAAGAAATTGGGTTCACACATCCTTCCTCTTTCCCTTGAGAGCATTCAGGCTGATGTCATCACCTGTGTGGCATAACTTGTTTCTTTCTTTGACCTCTTTAAAGTCTGCAATGAGAAGTCTCCTGTTACATTGCAAAGTCGTACCCATGAGAGAGGTGGTTGTGGGGAATGATGGTTGTTGGCAGGAGCGAAAGAAAAGGAATAGAGACACTCGTGGAGGCATCAGCAGCTGAGGCTGAGGCAATCAGTTCAGCCTTAGCCAAAGCCACTGCAATCCATGAGACAAATGGGAAGGTGGATAAACAAATCCCTGATCAAGATGCAGGTCCTGAAGCCACCACACTTAATGGAAACCAACCAACGTCTACACCTTCTGCAGCTCTTGTTCCCCCCCCCAATAAATCATCTATTGCTGGCATTTCAAATTATTCTACACCAACAGGAGTCAGGCTGCATCATAGAGCAGTAAGCACGGCTGCAAAATCATCCATGGTGTTATAGCTAGGTCAAGTTCTTTCAGTCAAATAAGTGAGGTATTTTTTCTGGTGATTTTATATGTATTGCCTGTTGGTTTCTGTGATTGACTGCTGCAGCCTAGACCCAGAACCACCAGATTTGGTTCTAAGGTCAGGTCCAGGTTCATATAAACCTGCTGGGTCCAGTTCTTGGCCAGTCCTGGGTCCATGTAGACCTGCCGGGTCTGGTTCTTAGACCTGGATCCAGACCTGTACCTGGCCAGAAATCCAGAACCAGCCAACACTGGTTTCAATGTATGGTTTGTTGGGATGTGTCTATCTTCTGAGGTCTGTCTTCTTTGGATCATTGCAGGTTGTTGTGGCAGCAGAGTCAGGAGGTGCTTTAGGGGGTTTGGTGAGGCAGTTGTCAATTGATCAATTTGAAAATGAGGGGCGACGTGTCAGTTATGGAACTCCAGATAGCACATCTCAAGCAAGACGGCTTTTGGACAGGCAGATGTCAATAAGTGGTGTGCAGAAGAGGGTAGGTACTCTCTCTCTTTGGATTTTACTTAGAAGAGTATACAAGCATGCATAGGTATGACCCATCTGCCTGCCCTGTTACAGCCCTGACTGATTGTTTGGGTGAACACTTCCTTGGCTTCTTCTGCAGGTGCTAGCCTACTTGCTCAAGCCACGTGGTTGGAAACCACCAGTAAAGAGACATTATTTCATGGATAGCAGTGAGATAGCCGAGCTTTGTGATGCTGCTGAACGGTTGTTCACCCGGGAACCGAGTGTGCTGCAAATCAGAGCTCCTGTGAAGATTTTTGGTGATCTTCATGGACAGTTCGGTGATCTTATGCGCCTGTTTGATGAATATGGGTCCCCTTCAACAGCTGGAGACATAACGTAAGCTTTTTTTTTTTTCCAGTTAGCAGAGTTATCTTTCTGCAAAACTTTACCTCAATCTGAAGGTTTCCAACTTGAATGCCTGGGCTTCAAATTCCACAGTTCTGAGTGCTGTTGTGATGAAGCTGTTGGGAGAAGCTTGATAAAGACCCAATTCAGATGAGCACATTGTGTTGAAGAACCCCTTTTAATTTGATTTGTTGTGTCCTTTGCACCAGGGTTACTAATATGCTAATCAGCACTCATTTGGATCTTCAGCATTGTAATTTACCCTGTTGCAAAATTTTGTTTGTTTGTCCCCACAATGATGAAGTGGGAGGGTCTAAAGCTTGCAATCTCAATTTGTACAGGTATATTGATTATCTTTTTCTGGGGGACTATGTGGATCGAGGGCAACATAGTTTAGAAACAATCACTCTACTACTTGCTCTTAAGGTAAAAGCTGTTACAAGTCCCCCAACTTTACTTCCCACAACCAAAGGTAGTTTGACTGCAAATAAATTTCCTGTTTTTTTACTTGTTGTACATGCTACAAGTTACAATTCTACAGATTTGTGTGGTTGCATTGTTCAGATTGAATATCCCATGAACATCCACCTGATACGTGGCAATCATGAAGCTGCAGACATCAATGCTCTATTTGGTTTCCGCATTGAGTGCATCGAACGCATGGTTGGTGCTTCCTCTCTCTCTTGTCACAGATGTGACATACATCGCTTTTTATGGGTTTCTAATGTTAGGATGTGTACCCATTTGACAAAATGAGTCTTTGTGAGTACTACTATTAGAAGAATGAATATACTAGATTTGCAATCTCAGGGAGGTTGTATTGCAAAAGTTTAGGGCCCAATATTCTAAGAGCTTTTCTGTCAACTATTATGTATATGCAGGGAGAAAGGGATGGCATATGGGTATGGCAACGCATCAATCAGCTATTTAACTGGTTGCCTCTTGCTGCTGTCATTGAGAAAAAAATCATTTGCATGCATGGTGGAATTGGAAGGTCCATCAACTTTGTACAGCAGATTGAAGATCTGAAACGACCCATTACCATGGAGGCTGGCTCTCTTGTGCTCATGGACCTCCTCTGGTATGTGTGAGGATTGCAAAGTGCAAACCCCCCCAAGTGCCCAGAATTTGAAGTAGGTCTGCAGTTTCTGTTGATGCACTGGATGTGTACTCTATCCAGTTGGGTGAATTGAGATCAGGAATCAGAAACAATCATCTGAAATATTTTTTTGTGCAGGTCGGACCCAACAGAAAATGACAGTGTTGAAGGTTTACGTCCAAATGCACGAGGACCCGGATTGGTTACCTTTGGAGTAAGTAAAATACTCATTCTTCTTGAATACCTGCAAAGAGTCTTGCTTATGGCTCATTTGTTGGGTCCTTCAAGTGCTCCTATACACTCTGTAGTTATTAACTTTTGAGTCATTTTTTGTTCTCCAGCCTGACAGGGTCATGGAGTTCTGTAAGAACAATGATCTCCAGCTTATTGTCCGAGCTCATGAATGTGTGATGGATGGGTTTGAGCGATTTGCTCAAGGTCACCTCATTACTTTGTTCTCTGCCACAAATTATTGTGGTAAGTCACTTTTTTTTCCCCCTAACCACATTGTCTTCAGGCTCCTGAGCCCAGGCACTTTTAGAAAAAGAAGCAGACAGAGAAGAGGAAGGAATTGAATTAAAATTGGGATATTTTTCTTTTTTGGTGGGTTTTTTCATAAGTGCAGGGACAGCCAACAATGCAGGAGCAATTCTGGTTCTTGGAAGGGACCTGGTAGTGGTGCCCAAGCTTATCCACCCTATCCCACCTGCCATTCCTTCCCCTGAGTCATCACCGGAACGCCACCACGAAGAGATGTGGATGCAGGTGAAAACACTTCCATCATCTATCTAGCTTTCACTTGGGTAACTTCTGCATTGAACTTGACATTCAGAACCTAGCTTGTACCTATGAACTTGGTGAAGGGTTGTCACAAAATACATCTTTCATGTTTGTTGAGATCAAGCTTCACTATGAACAGCTGGTATCTCTACATTTCAGTCTGAAATGAGTCTGAAATGGGGTCATGGGTATTGCCCAAGTGTAGGAGCACATAGCTGGGCTGTACAAAGTGGTATGTCTGGTGGGTTTTCTCCAAATTGTGAACCAGAACATTATGTGTATTCATGAATTTGAAGGTTTTTACAATTTGGGTTTTTTTCAGGAACTCAATGTGCAAAGACCTCCAACCCCAACAAGAGGGCGACCCCAACAGGCAAATGATCGTAGCTCTTTAGCCTGGATTTGATTTGATGGCCAGTTTTGTTTAATCATTTTTTAACCTTGTCTGTACTCTGTAGCCACTAAGTCTGCAGATATTGTTCTGTTTTTATTATTAAAAAAATAAGAAACTGTTACATATTTTGTCACGGTCTAGGGTTAGGTTAGAGTTTTTAAGAACATAAGCATGGTGATTAAAAGGTGGGGGAGGAAGCTGTAGATATGAGCCCTGATTGAGCTCACAATAACAGCAGCTTCACATCACTTCCCCTTTTCTCTAAAATTTGTTGTTGAGCTTGACATCTGATGAGCATATTTTGACCATTATTTTGAAGACCGATTTGTGATAAATATTACTCTGGGGTAGCCATTTTCAAACAGCTCCTATCCTACCTGAGTCATATTTGGCTCAGGAACAAGAAAATATTTAGCATGTGGACTCTTTTTATTCTTGAAAAAGCCTTTCATCTCTTTGGAGAGTGCTGGCATTTATCTCTCAACCTCTCAATTTGAGCAACATGATAATGTTCATGTTCCTGTTGCCCAGAAGAAAACACCCATGAAAACCCATCATAGTCTATGCTGCACTTGCCCACTTTTGTCAGTCCCCAGCACTCGCAGCTGTCTAAAAGTCATCCTCAATATTGTTTTGGTTGTCATCCTCAAATGGGTTTGTGTGCTCTTCCTCTTCTACGAATTGTTCTTTGTGTTTCTGTTTTTCCAAATTCATTTCTTCTTCTCTGGTTTTAATTTCAATGGGTCAAGAAAATTTATTCATGTGTGGTGGATTTCTGTTTGGGTAACCTCTGCCTTTGGATAATCAACATGATTATTTCAAGCTTTTCTTAAATCCTTTAAGTGGGGCGTTTTTCAAAACCCATTGTTATATGTTAGTGGGTTTTCAGGAATTCATGCTCTGAAGCTTCTTCATGGTGAGCTCAGTGTTCTTTGAATCTCAAGTCTTGCTGCTGCAATGTGAACAATTCAACACCTTATACTTTCAATTCTACTTTCCTTCTTCTATTTGCACTAGCATATGTCCATTCCAAACCCTTCTTAACAGAACTCTGGTATCTCATTTCAACAATTTCAAAACCTTGGAGCAGATCCATCTACCCTGGGTATGTCTTTTTTTCCATCTTTGTTGGCTTATAGAGTTTTCATTAAAAGTCATCCTGTCTTCACCCTGTCTTTGGTGCTCTTTTCACCCCCTAATATTAGGTCTACTTTTATATGAGGATTTTTGAAAGATGATATTTTGGCTTGTGTTGAAACTTGAGATTAGTTATAATAGAGTTATAATAATATCTTGAAGGATTTTGGTTTCTTTTAGAAGAATTTTTGAAGATTATATTTCTTGCATGGTGAAAATATTCAAGTTTCCATAATTCTTCTTTGGCCTTAAGATACTTTTTAGTGTAAATGGCAAGGCCACAATGTGACACATCCCCTTGTTGGAATTTGCATTTAGTTAAATTATTTATGTATGCTTTAATCATATTGTTTGGTCATAGTTATCCTTTACAACGTATTTTTTCTTTTCAATTTTTTATTTATTACTCATTTACATTTGATTTTCAAAATATTTTTTCACCTCACCCTTGATCCATTTATTTTTCCACCAAAATAATAATAATAATAATAATAATAATAATAATAATTTGGTATTTTCCATTTTCCAAGTTTGAAATTTTGTTACCTTTTTTTCTAGGATTTTTTTCTTGCCTTCAAAAATAGGGAATTAAATCTAACATTGGAAGTTTTTAAAAATATGACCTTAAACTGGAAAATATCTATTTTCCACCATTCTATTTTGTGAATATTAATTTAACAAATTTGAATGTGAACAGAGAAGTTTTCTACCTTCTTTTCATGCAAATCAAAATAAAATCAAA
>Ga0116230_10005573_pt1 | contig 12356 bp, 7 predicted proteins | sample S1TSphfallax_3_FD_88678 | JGI IMG/M metagenome (GOLD analysis project Ga0116230, IMG submission 88678) | Host-associated microbial communities from peat moss isolated from Minnesota, USA - S1T2_Fd - Sphagnum fallax MG | ecosystem: Host-associated > Plants > Peat moss > Unclassified | place: USA...
GGGCACCCACTAGTCATTACAATTAATGCATTGTTCATTTGGCCTACCATATCACATGTTCATCTATGTGGGTTCCTTTGACCAAACGGTCTATAGTGCTTGGTTGTGGATGATGGAAGCATGTTGCCCACTTCTCATGTGATGAATTGTATGGATCACCTTACATTATTTCATACATGCATTTAATTACAAGTTATGTATATGCCCTTTATACCATGTTATCCATGTCATGTTAATCATAAACATACCATGTTAATCAATAGATGTATGTCATACCTTTGTCTAGCCCTGATTGGGAAGATGTTGCCCACAATATCATAAATGTTTTAAAAATGTTGTTCATTTAAAAATACCTATGAACTTCAACATATCCCACAAGGAAATAAATACCTTTCTACTCGAATGGTATGTGCATAATCCTCATCATGCTTCCAAAGCTTCAAGTCATGGGGATTCATTCACCCAAGATTTATTAATGACAATAATCTTAATGTTTTTTGAACCTCCATGAAACCCTACACATTCTCAACCAAAACCCCGAGGTTTTAGCCTTAACTAGATTGAATTTTTTGTTTGTTTTTTATGTAATTGATCTCATGTTTAACATTGCATTCCCACTAAAATCTTATTACATTCCCATTAAAATCCCATTACACTTTCATGATAATTACATGTATTGACACATCTACATCCCTAATTTTAAATGTTGGATCATAGTTGCACTTCCATTGACACTACATTTGCCCTACTTGAAAAAAACTAGATGACAAGAACATGTTCATGTCAAAGTACACATACTTAATTTCAACAATTAATTTTTGGCATAATCATTGTGGGAACTAAAAATACCCAAGTTTTGGATCTTGGAACCAAATGATAATATCATTACCAATAGAAATAAAAATTATAAATAAGACATGTATAAATCACAAAAATTTATTTAACTTAACATGCCAAATCTATTTTACAAAAATTCAAATGCCTACTTAGCCATATATATTTCAAAACACAATCTACTTGCTAGTTATATTAAATGTTATAGGTAAGAATAACTATTAAGTTGTTATTATTATTATTATATCTATTAGGCTAAGCTAGCTACACATATTAAGGATAAATACTAGTTTAGATTAGGTCCATGTTATTTAGCCTAGGCTATATATAATAATATTATACCTCTAATATTTCGCTACATTACCCTAGGTTAGGTTTACTAACTTAAGTATGTGTATATCGACTTAGGCCATTATTTTTATGACATATGTCCATTTTGTATACCATTAATTGAATGTTAATCTCACACATAACCATATAACCAAAAATATATATAGAGCCAATTTTGTAATTGTAAACATGACTAATCTAGTTGTACACAACAACTAGTTGCACGTAGTTGCAAAATGACCAAGGTTACATACAACAAGATTTATTCTAGAAAGTTCAAAATGAAGTTATTTCATTAAATTATTAGAGTTTCAACTAATACATCTTCAATTGTAAACCAATGTAATCACCTAGCTAAAGTACCTGCATTTGGATTGCAACCTCCATAAAAGTCACTCCGTTGATTTCATTCAATTGAATAACCTACACTTGGATTACAACTTCAAGTATAAGTCAATGAAATCACTTTGTTGAATTAACATGGCTTAGACCAATACATCCCCAATTATAAACCAATGTAATCACTTAATTGAATTACGTACACTTTGACTAAAAATTCAATTAAAGACACTTTTTGATTTCATTAAATTGAATTGCCTACACTTGGATTACAATTTAAGTTAAAACCTTACAAAGTTCTTTAGTTGAATTACATGTACTTGGATTACAACTCAATCATGAATGTCAACAATGTGGTTGAGTTCACTAATTACCTACGCATTTCAATGTTGATTTCAATCAATGGCAATTGATTTGTCACCTTTTGTTTGGTTGTACAGTCCCACTAGGAATATTGCCTACACATAGAAATTACAAAATCAATTATGAGCCATGAAATCGAAAGTGGTTAAATTGTCATGCATTAGATTAATTTAAGATTCTATCAATGTAAACCACTAAAACCATTGAAGTAAATTACTTACACTTGGATTATAATGTTCATCTGAAGATGCCTTGTGCATTGAAATCCATTAGTTGAATCACTTCCACTTGGATTACAACTTTTTAATTATAAGTCAATGAAGTCACTTTGTTAAATTACCAAGCCTTCCAAACTAACACATCATCAATTATAAATCAATGTAATCACTTAGTTGAATTACCTACACTTGGATTACAACTTTAATTATAACCCTACACATTAAGTTTTTTAGTTAAATTACGTGTATTTAGATTACAACTTCAACCATATGTCACTGATGTTAATTTAAGTGTTATATCACATTTGGATGTCAACTTTAATCTATGGCAATTGCTTTGTTGATCCCTTGTTTGATAGTACACTTTCGTTATAGGGTCCAACCACGCTACAAGGAGCCACATGTCCCCCCTTAAACCACTGTTTTAAAATATATATATTCTTAAAAAATAATTAATACATTTATTAAAAAATAATTTTAAATCGTGGTACTATTATGTTAAGGTGTCTATTTTTTTAAATCCCAAAATATGTCATAAAAAAAATTCTCAAATTGTGTTTTTAAAGTCAAAATTGTTTTTAAGCAATGGTTACAAGTCTTTAGAAGTGTAAATTACGCATTTTTTACTCATTAGTTTAAAATACCAAATTTGTATGATATGTACATAATGTATTCACAATAACATTTTATAAGATTTTTTTTTTTTACAATCCAAAATTCAAAAATTTAAACAGTGACTACAATTGTTAATGGTACATGTAATATGACTACATTTTACACTCCCACTAGACTTCCACTAAAAACATTACTTGCACATAGATTACAAAATCGATTGTAAGCCATTGAAATCAATAGTGGTTGAATTGCCATATGTTGGATTAATTACAAATTGTATAATTTATTTTGTTAAAACCATTGAACTAAAATATTTGCATTTGGATTATAATTTCAAACTATAACTTCCCACTAAAATTAATTGACCAAACTAATAACGGGTAAAAATTTCTAGACTAATTAGTTCCATAGGCATCCTAATAACTATTAGTTACTAATGGTAGACTTATTGTCCCTTACCCAAGGGGCGAAGCTAGTGGGATTAAGTAGTTCAAGTTAGTGAGTGGTTGGGGGTAATCCACCCAATCATCTAGGAGATTTCTAGGAAGGGATTAGGATAAGGGCCCTATTTTCTAGGGGTCAATGTGGGCCGGTGTGTGGTATGTGGGGAAAAAGGACTAGGGGAAGTGGAAGAAGAGGAGGAAAGAGATTTGATACTTAGAGGTGTGGGGAATTTGGTAATGGAGAACTTTCATGGAAATGGATGTAAGGAATGGAAAAAAAAAAGTATGTACCTTTGTGTGTGATTTTAATGGAGGATGGTTGAAATACTCAAGTCTCTTGTGATGTATTGTTATTTTATTGAGTGAGGAAGGTAGAATAGTTAATAATATACAAGTAGCATGTTTCATTAAATTAGTAGTTTTTTTTTTTTTAAGGATAGAAACTAAAGAGGCTTAACCTTTGGTAATCTCTAGATAAGTAAGCTATTGGCTATGATTAGAAGATAACAACTAGTCTTTAATGGTAGAAAGCAACGGAAGGGAAGATAAATAAAAAAAAACCACCTACAAATTGAAGGGTACCTTTACAAGCAATAAACAAAGGTTATAAAGGAAGGCACTGAGTTGCAAACAATAAAGAACAAAGGAAGGACTTCTTGAGGTGCTAGAAATGGGAAGCTGAATCACTAGGAGGACATGCAGGGCCTAAAAACGAGGGACAATATTAATAGAAGGTTTGTAAACCCCTTAGCCTACATCCAAGAATGTTAAAAGCATTATACAACTAGGTAGAATAGTTACTTTCAAGTTCTAATCACTTCTCATGAACTTCCCTTCTCTACTTTCTCCCCATTAACCCTTGGTTTAGATCACTTAGAGGAGGGTAGGTTTCGTTTTATGCAATAGACCCCTACCTACTTCCTTCCTCTTAATATGACGTCTAACTTGATACTTGAATAGTTGTAGTAGAGTAAATTAGTGAGGGTAGTTCTTTTGTGGATTAATAAGGTGTTGACCTTGCCCCCTGGTCTTACCCCTTGGAGGACAATAATGATTGTGGGTTGCAATTTCACCCCTTAACACAAAAAACTACACTTGGATTACAATTTTGTCCAAAGTTGTCCCATTGAAGTCCACTTGCTAAATCATTTGCACTTGGATTACAAATTCAATTACAAATCAATGAAGTCATTCCACTAAATTATTGAAGCCTCAACTTATAAACATCTTCAATTATAAACTAATGTAATCACTAAGTTGTTCATTAACTACAATTTGGATTACATCTATAAACCTATGAAGTTATTTAGTTGAATTACATGTACATGGACTCCTACTTCAATTGTATGTCAATGATGTCATTTAATTCAAAAGTTACATGCATTCATATGGCTACTTCAATTCAAGACATTTCGTTGAAATCATGCAACCCAATTATTTGCACAAGTAGATTGTAATTTTAAAAAGTTTCTCCAATTTATTGAAGTACTTACACTTGGATTACGACAACACGACAAAATCACACCATTGAATCCAATAGTTTGGAATACTTGTGCTTGTATTACAACTTCAATTCTGAATGAATGATATCAATTAATCATGGAATGTCCTACACTTGGATTACAATTTCAATATTAAGTCGATGATAACACACCATTGGATTATACATTCTCCAATTATAACTTCATCTATGCCATTAAAAACATCGCAAAATACAAAACAATCTAGTTATATGAACCTCATCTTTACCACATGTAATTATTACATTTCACTCCAATTGTGTTAACTAGTTCATTACCTTCCCACATTAGTTCCACTACCAAAATATTACATTCCAACCATTTTGATCAAATCAACAAAATATTCAACAACTATTACCAATTCATGAGCCACATGGTAATGTGTATGAATTGCCCCATTTTTAGTTTATGATGCCATTAGAAAAAACTAGTTAAAGTGAAAAACCACACCTTTAAACTAATTTAAGCAAATGAAATCATGTATTCTAATTACCTACATTTAAATCACAACTTGATCTATAAACTAATGAAGTCAGTTAATTGAAATGTCCATGTTTTGTTTACAACTTATTATCAATGAATTCAAATATATTTCATTAACATTGATAGCTACATATAAATAACTAAATGAGTTAAATGGTCACACAACAAGAAATCTTATCCTTTTCCATCATTATCCCATGCAAGTAATGTTTGGTTTTACTATAATGTGATTAATATAAAATTTATTTCAAAAATAATAAAATTTTCCATTAATTCTTAAAGACAAATTAATAGTGTCATAATATTCATTATGTGGTTCATTAGCATAGAAATTATAATTTCAATGTCTTTTATAATAATTAAAACCAATCAAATGCCTCATTCCAAGTCCACAAAAAATGTTTTAGTGGCTTTCTTCACCTCTTGTCCACCATCAATGTCACTAGATATGTGTATTTAGCCACACATAACAAGTTGTTTTTGTTATCAATATGACGCATTTTTCACTTATTAAAATATGCATTTGTCCACTATCGCTCCCTCCTTCTCAAGAGGCACCCAATGAATTGTGGCCTTTGGACTTTTTTCCATCCCATATCATTGGGCAACTTTCCAAATCAAAATTTAGAACTTAGAACTAGTTCACCAGTTCCTTCAAGCTCCCATCACCCTTACTAACTTTGTAATTACATCAAATTACTTTTAAGTAAATCCAACTTAGTCTCCTAGTTTTTACTTTGTTTGTACCCTAGATTTTTGAGTTGGGTGAAGCCTTGGGAATGGGTTTTACCTTTCATAACAAATGTGGCAAGCCCTTACATGGCATATGTGGTCAGGTTGCATGGGGTGTTTTTGGCATGAAATAACTGACCCTTGGGATTATTATGATTATACCCAATGTTTGATTTTTGATAATGTTGTCATTACATGTGTGCACCCATTTATAAATAACAATAAATCAAAATTTTGACATAATGTATTGGACCACAAAAAATATCTAGTGGTTTTTTTCACTTATTATCCACTATCAAAATCCTTACGTTTGTGTATCCACTCACGTATAACAAGTTTTTATTGTTACCAAGATGACATATTTTGCACCCATTGAAGTGAAGATTCTTTTGGGGGGGGGCTTCATTGTGATGAAACCTTAAATGTCATAGTTTTAACTTATGTCATGACATGAGTTTCACATATGACATGATATTTTGCTTTTTCACTATGACAAGACCCTAATTGTCATAGTTTTAGACATCAAAACACAAGTCTCACATGTGATGTGAATTTTTTTGACACATAACAAGTTGTTTTTGTTATTAATATGACACATTTTGCACCCATTGAAATGAAGATTTTTTTGAGGGCCTTCATTATGATGAGTTTTAGCTTGCATCATAACATGAATTTCACACATGACATGAATTTTTTTTCCTTCACTATGACAATACCTTAAATATCATAGTTTTAGTTTGTGTCATTACATAAGTCTCACATGTGACAAATCTCTTAAATTAAATTATTTATAAATCAATATTGATCAATATTTCAATTTGATGAAATCAAATATTTCCTTATTAATTTTTGAATAAAAGCCAAGGGTTCAAACATATGTGCATTATTCATAAAGATAAAATGCAAGTTTGAGCCAATATATCCTACACATATGTATTAGTGATGTCGATAGTGAACAAAACATTAAAGTATTTTTGTGATTTGGTGACAAGAATAATTTGTTATGCATGAATGGATACACATATGTAGTGACATTGATAATAGACAAGACATAAAGAAAGCCATTAATTTTCTTTTTGTGATATTGTTAGTTTTTAATTACTAAAAAACACAAATTAGGATTGTAATTTCCATGCGAGAGAACAACATAACACAAACATATTACAACACCATTCATTTGTCTTCAAAAACTAGTGATTTTTTAAATTGTATGTTGACAAAAACCCAAAACACACCAACAACACCAAAAGACACATTAGTAGCATGGAAATCGCATCAACACCTTAAAAAGCTTTGACAATGCCTATGTAATGTCGAAAGCACCTAAATTATGTTGACAACACTTGTAGCATGCACAAACATTAAAAAAAGCCCCTAAAACAACACTAAAAGCATAAAGGCAACCCCAAATGCTAGCAACATTGGTGCCCATGAAATAAAATATTCACCTTCAGCATTTGAGGAGCACTTGTAGCCAAAAAAAAACATGAAGCACCTAAGCACCACCTTAAGCAAAAAAAAGAAAAGAACAAAGAAAAAAATGAAAAAACACAAGAGGAACACTTGCATTAACATGGGAAAAAAAATGAAGAGGATCTTGGCACATGAACATCATGTACAATTGTAAAAAAAAAAGAAAAGAAAAATAGGAAAATAAAGATCTCTAGCAAAAAAGAAACGCTCTTTAACAAGAAAAGAAAAAAAAACAAGAAAATAAGAAGTTAATCACAAGTTGAAGCAAGAAAGAAAAAAACACCATGGAAAAAAAACAAGTTGTTGAGCTTATTATCTATTGCTCCCCACATGAGAATAACAATTCCTCCAGTGTTAGCCACCTTCTTTAAACCCTAAAACCCTAAACAATTGCCTAACCTAAATACATGTAGCCTAAGAACTAACTTTTAGACTCCCTATATCTTAGACCCACCCCTAAGAACCATACCTAGGGCTTATCCATATAAGCTACCAAAGTACAAAGTTTTAAAAAATAATTAATGAAAAATCAATTTTCTCAAAAATGATACCTTTCTCTCTAAGATGAACCTAGGTAACACCTTAGACAATACATGGCCAATTATTTATTATTGAAAGAACCAATTGACAATAAGCAATTGAAAATGGTTTCCAAGGTTTGCATTTTCTCTTGATTGAGATCAAGAAATCTGTTTTATGAGAAGAACAATCTGTCATAGCTTATGGAGTGCACAAACAAGGCGTGGAAATGGATCCAAATGATTCTACAAAATGGACTAAACTCTCATTAGCACATTGACGTGTGTATGGAAAGATGGTGAGACATGAGATTGTAGAGGGAGCTTGTGATGCTATGACCACTTGAGGTGGAATGAGGGGTTTCCATGTAATGCAGCATCCTCAACTCCAACTCTGAGCCCTCAAATGTCTTTTCTCTGTCAAATCTGATCCTTGCAAATCTGAAGTAAAAAAGAGAAAGTGAGACCCTAATCCTGGTATTGCAACAAGGTTAAATTGGATGTATTTTTTCCATTTATCAGCTTGGATGGCAATTGGGTTCAACAATTACTTTCATGCATTGAAATATGTGTGTTGAGTGAACATTCCATAGATGGCTCCCAGTTCTCTCTGTAACTTTCTGCAGTACATAGACAAGTCCTTGAATGGCTAGGGTCAAAGATTAGGGTTGGAGTTTGTCTCTAAGTTTACATATTCTAATGAAGTAAGGACTTACCTTGCATCCTTCCACTTTCTTAGGAGCTTTGTAAGCTCTGTTTTTCTATTATTTGTAGACAGGTGCAAGAAGGGCAAGTTTAAACCTGCCCAACTTTCCACCCCCTTGGAGTTGTTGTCTGCTATTGGAAGGTGCCTTCAACAATACCCCTAATTTTCCATGTGGCTTATCCCCTCCCCAGGTTGAATCTGCCGCTTCTCAATCATTGTGCTCAGACTTATGACCCAGATATGTGTTGTTGTCCTTCTCTTCTGGTGCTATGTCCATTTTAGCAACCCTCCAGCCAAAGAATCGATGCATTTTTTCAGGTCTTATAAACTGAGAGCCTGACTTTCATGGAATATAAGGTGTTAAAACAATCAAAGACCCTATTGGTGATTTTAGGTTGTTGCAAATCTTCTTTGGAAGATATGCTACTTGGACTGCAATGCAGTAACTTTCTTACATGAAAAAGAAGTCATGGACATGTGTAGGGATTTCAAGAATTGCCAGAAATTGTCCACTGCTTCAAGAATTGGAGCTCCATCAGTCCATGGATGACACTCTCTGAAAAAAAAATTGCATGTGAAAATCTGCAAATTGTGAGACTGAAAGGGTCCATTTCTGGCTTCTATCACCGTTGTTTCACTGACATTGGGTTCATAATTCTAAGCCACACATTCTGTTGCTTTGTGATATTCTACATGGTAAGTCACCTTTTCTGGTCACCAATTGTTAAAATTTGGATGGCTTTGCTTTTGCAACATTTTATCTAGTTTATATGAGATGAGCTGCCCCATGTGCATATGGACACAGAACGTATCCTCAAGAGGGGCCAATGTGTAACTTAAATCTTTTGATTGTGGGTTATGAAGCCTCTGATGTCAGCAATTGTGTGAGAGAAATTTAGACATCCAATGGAGGTGACACAGGTTGCAAGACAATTAGCTTTTGGTTGATAGAGAAGATCAAGCTGCAAAGCAGATTTTAACAATCTGGACTGATCGAACAGATGTTGCAAAATCATCAATTTATATCAGTTGTTTGTTTTCAGTCTTGCTTTCTGCCTTCAATATTTTTGGTCATTGAGAAACAATATTGGATGGTCTGCAGGTAGGAAAGGTGTAAAAGGCGCCCAGTCAGGGCCAGTGCTCGACTGGATGCAATGTGTCAAGATTGCAGTTGGTGCAGCACGGGGGCTGAAGTATCTGCATGAGAAGGCACAACCACCTATAATTCACAGAGATATCAAATCTAGCAATGTGTTACTTTTTGATGATTATGTAGGTCCATTTCTCAAGTGTTGAGAACAACTTGTAGACATCACAATAGCAAAAACAATTTCCACTTGGTAACAACAGTCTCAAATTGGTCTCATGGGTCAACTTTGTTTAAGGCCACTACATGTTCATCTCTCTTGGCCTTGATGAAGGCCATTATCTCCCCTTGCTCCCAATTTGGTTGTCATGGTTTTCTTGTATGAACCTCAAATGATGCATTGAACATGCACCGGTAATTTTCCTCTTGCATTTGTGTTTTTTTTGGTTGAACACCCCTCATCGATGATGGGGATCTTTGCACCAAGTTTCAAACATTGAATTGTGAATTCACAATTTTTACAAATGCATATTTGGATGCAGATTGACAAACCTTTTCAATCCAAGCTAACTAGATTTTGGACTATGCATGGAAGCATTTTAGAGTACATGCTTCTGGTAATTCTACAAGACTAACTCTATCCACTCAATTTAGAGCTATACATGCATTGATTCTTGAATATCTAAATTATTTCACTTGAGTGGATGCAGATTGACACACCCTTTCAATCCAAATTTATTAGATTTTAGACTATGCATGGAAGCATTTTTAGTAGATGCTTATGGTAATTCTACAAGACTTTGACTTTATCCATTCAATACATGCATTGATTCTTGAATATCAAAATTATTTCAGTTGTATGGATGTAGATTGACACACCCTTTCATTCCAAACTAATTGGATTTTAGACTATGCATGCAAACATTATTGAGTACATGTTTTTAATAATTCTACAAGACTTTGATTCTTTTGAATACACATTGAATTTGTAAGCATTCAAGAACTATGCATATTTGAATTGAATTTCAAAAGTTTCCTAGTTACAATTTTTTTGAAATGACCATCATCAAACACATCACTTAAGTTATCGAAACATGAATTTGTTGAAAAGTCCATGTTTCTGTTTGATCGATGCAACTTTTGTGGTGATGGTTCTTGAAAGATCAACAAACCTTCACGTGGTGATGCTTCTTGTGAAATTGTGGAACCAATGCCACTTTTGTGGTGCATAATGGTTTTTTTGTATGGACGCTTTGGTGACAGATGTAACTTGGACAAAACAAGGGAACAAAACTTTCAACAATGGCGAGGAATGAGTTTACAAGCAACATGAAGGATGGTGCTCACAAATATACTCCAAGCCACCATAATATAAAGAGAAAATGATTTTTTTTTCTTTTTTTTTTTTCTTGGGTTATGCTTTACCATAATATGAAAAAACATTGTGAAGCTCTTTTATAGTTTTGACAAGGTTTAGGTTCAAAAGTGACCATCCAAAAAAACAACAGAATGTGATCATACAAAGGGGGTCACCATAGTGTGCTTTCACCCTAAGATTGTTAGCTATTGGTTCAAGCATAAAATATTTTGCAACTAAAGGCAACTTTGGTTGAATCATATGACTTAACCTTTGAGTAGCCCAAATCAAACCCTCACACATAGTCTTTGTTGTCAATTACAAAAGCATAGATCAAATTGTTGACATTCTCACAAGGAGGTGAAAGTAACATGTGGACATTTTTAAATTCTACATAGACTTGGTTAACTCAACCCCAAAATCTAGCATTTTAGGAGTTTGTAGGTCATAGTTTGATTCTACTAAACACCAACACATTGTTACCAACAAAATGTTAGATCAAATTGCACATGTTAGGATTTGATCCCAAGAGGTTTAAACAATGTACAAAATAACTATCAAACCTAGCTACACATTAAAATCAACTGGAAAATCTTGTGTGTATTGAAAAGCAAATACATGAATTCATTTAAAGAACATTTGCGCCCTTGAAGATTAATCTCCAATAGATTTATGATGATGATGTATTTGATTCCAATGCCATTTTCTCAAGGTTCGGGACTTGAGATTTTAAACCACTTCCATAGTCCACATATGAAATATATTGTAAATAGTTTGTTCATCTTGTCTTGATAATTATAAGAAGATATGATCTCCTACTTACTAAGTAGCCAATCCTTTACTTATTGATGGTGGCTCCTTGGTGGTGCAATACCTTTTTTCCTTTTTCTTTTTGCTAAAAGCATTTGAAGTATAAAGCTCAATTTCTCTAACCCGCCTTATGTTAAAAAAACCATTACATATAATCACATATTTGTGACTCTTCAAATAACAAGACCCATAAAGAACAAACAATAATGAAATTTGAAAAATCCACATCTAGTGAAGTTTTGTATTTTTTTTTGAAAAATAATAATGATAACCTTAGGTTTATAAAAATATGAATTTTGAAAATATCAAAACCCCGATTCTTTAAAAAAATTATTAACCACCCAACATTTTAAAAAAAAACACCCAATTATTGATTTTTTTAAAAATTGAAAAAAACACCTACCTGCTTGGCATTGAATTTTCAAATTTTAATAATCTAGATGACTTGGTTACTATCCAAGAAAAAAATAAATCTTAAAAAAATAAAATTTCTATAATAAATAAATAAAATAAATAAATAAATAATCA
>Ga0116230_10005574_pt1 | contig 12354 bp, 6 predicted proteins | sample S1TSphfallax_3_FD_88678 | JGI IMG/M metagenome (GOLD analysis project Ga0116230, IMG submission 88678) | Host-associated microbial communities from peat moss isolated from Minnesota, USA - S1T2_Fd - Sphagnum fallax MG | ecosystem: Host-associated > Plants > Peat moss > Unclassified | place: USA...
CCGAAATGCCGGACTGCTGAAGTCCATATTCTGCCGCATCCCATAAGTCGACGCCTTCCCGTCCGGCCCCACCGCGAAGATCTCCGGATGCGCCCGCCCCATCCATGTCGGTATGGAGTAAGTCGGCGTTCCCATGATGACCTTAATTCCGGCCTTGCCCATCGCATCCACAACGCGGTCCATCCACGCATATTCGAACGTGCCGTCTTCCGGCTCCCACAGGCTCCATGTAGACTCGCCCATGCGCACCACAGTCAGGCCTGCGTCCTTCATCAGCGCGATGTCCTTCTCCAGCCGCCCCGGCTGAAGATCGGCGGGCGTGTACTCGTTGTAATAGGCCGCGCCGTAAAGTACGTCGTTCATCACCGGCGGCTTGGTCTGCGCGGCACCCACGCAGCACACCAGACCCATTGCAATCATCGATACCTTCAAAGCTCTGCGCATGGAACCTGCTCCTTAGTGCGATGCCATCTCGCCGATACGTGGAAGCTCATGCAGCCGGATTCGGACCACCCGCTGGTTGGCTCCCTTGAAGTTGAGACCTCGATCCGTCTGGTCGCCGTTCCATATACGCGAAGCCCTCCACACACCGTTCTCGTAGCTTCCTTCTTCTGCGCGGAGTATCTCAAGCTGCGCGTTGTGCGCCTTCGCATACTCGGGCGCAAACGCAAAGCTCACACTCGCGTCGAAACCCGTCACCAGATACTCAAACGGCCCAACCTCCGCCACCAGCGCCCGGCCGTGCGTATCCGCCGTTCCCGGCGGCACCTCGCCATCCTCCTGCGGATACCCAAAGGAGGCCGTCGCGACCACATCGCCAAAGCGCATCTGCTTGCGCGGAACTCCCGGATCCTCGACCGCGGTCTGCAGCTTGCCTTCAAGGTTGAGCTGCGCGATCTCCTCTTCCATCGGCGCAAGCAGCGCGTAGTTCTCCGCCAGGAACTCCGGCACCTCGCGCTTCTTCAGCGTCCAATTCGTATAGTCGATACCGAAGGGCGAAAACCCGATCGCGCCATGCCCCAGCGCATAGAAGAGGTAGCTGCCGAAGTTCTTTGCGATGCCTGTCTCCGGGATGAACAGCGGGTTGTCGTCGCGATGGTACGCCGCAACAACCGAGCGGAAAAGCGCCGCATCGTCCGAATAAAAGTCCGGGGCCAGAACGTCGATGCTCGGCGCTGCGGCCTTCCACATGGCGATGTTCTGCTGCTGCGGTCCGCCGCTCGGATAGCCCTGGCCCGCGCTCGGGCGGTCGCGATTTTCCAGCGCATGCACAGGGTATGTGATCCATACATTGCAGTACATGGGCAGCGGATACTCCGCCTTGCCTGCCTTGGCAACCTCGTTGATGTAGCTTGCAGTCGAGTACGCCGCAAAGCTCTCATCGGCGTCTGCCGCAAAGGTCTGCGGCCAGGTTCCGCCAGGCCTCTCGTGCAGCGCCGTTGCAACCCCCGCCGGCACCTGCGACTCAAACTGTCTCTGCGCCGCCGGCGAAAAGTCGCGCACCGACCCCACCGATCCCGACTCGTTCTCCACCTGGATCATGATCACCGTGTGCCGCACACCGTCGATCTCTTTCAGGTGATGCATCAGCGCAGCGAAGGCATGTTTATCCGCATCGAGATTCGCGCTCGAACTGGGCGACATCACGTCCAGCAGCTTCCCATGGTCGTTCTGCTCGCGCGGATACTTCACCGGATCGCTCTTCATCCACTCCGGCACATAGTGGTTCTGGCCGTTCTTCCACGTGCCGAACCACAGCAGCACCAGATGCAGGTTATGCTCCCGCGCGCCAGCCACCAGAAGGTCCACGTTCGCGAAGTCGAACTTGCCGGGCTCGGGCTCCATCACCTCCCAGTACACCGGCGCTTCTACTGTATTTGCATGCAGATCGGCCAGCGCGGGCCACACATCCGGCAGCGTGCTCGCCCAGGAGCTCGAGTTGTTGATCTGCGCGCCCAGCACCAGGAACGGTTTGCCGTCCACGACCATTGCGTAGTTCGCGCCGCGCCTTTCGATGTGCGGCATGCTCTGCGCCGCAGCCCCGTGAGCGATCGCTGCCGCCGGGAGAACGCTTACCGAGAGTGCCACGAGCCGATGCAGCTTCTTGCCGAGATTCAACGTTGTGCTCCTGAACGATGCTGCACTGCCTGCTCGGTCCGCTAGTTCGCAAGCAGCTTCACGGCGAGCCTGGATCGAGTTGCGGAACCTAACCACTAGACGACAAAACCATGGCGATGTAAAGCCGTAGATGCCGGAGGAACTGATCGCAACGCCCGCTCACGTCAGCAGCGCCAACAACTCCGACATCCCGATCGGGCTGTCCGAGATGGTCCCTCGCGGCAGGTCCGGCCCAATCGCAACCGCCTCGCCGTGCCCTTCAAACCAGGCGACAAAACGCGACTGCGCGCTGCCCGTCAGGCGCTGCAGGTTCAGCCACGTGTAGAACGCGCCCATATCCGCGTCGATCAGCGATCCCGCCGGATCCGGCCCCCCCGGCAGCTCTCCGCTCAGCATGGCGTTCATCGGCTGCTGCTGCTGGCGCGGCGCGTAACGCAGCACCAGTGTCACAGGCTGCGCACGGCGCAGGCACTCACGTCCCGCCCACTGCACAAACGTCGTCGAAAAGATCTGCGTGCCGGAGCCCTGCGTAAGCAGGCTAAGCTGAAAGCGGTCCAGCACCTGATCCGGCGGAGACTTGCCCATCCCGACATCCTCCGGCTTCATCCGCGCAAGCATCGACCGCAGCGCCTCCGGGCCCGCGTCGCCAGAGTTGATGATCCTCTGTGTCCGTTCGAGCAGCGCCGCACGCGCCGATGCCAGCGCGTCGTAGGAGACCTGGGTCAGTCGCGGCGCGCGGGCCGGAGCGCCGCCATCGATATACCAATGGTCGAACGAGTCGCCGCCCGGAGCCGATGCCGCACGCGCGGATGCATGCGCCAGCAGCGTGTCTACGCCGCCTTCGGGTTTGACCCGGTTGAAGTACGTCCCATGCGGACGCAGCTTCCGGAAGGGGTTGAAGCTGGTCTCGTCCACCCCTTGACCCACGATCACGATCGCCAGCCGCGGCATCGCCGGCGGCGGCGCGGGCGCGGCATCCGCGAGATACGAGGTGTACACGTTGGCGGCGGCGTGGAAGGCGTCCATCTGATGTGTGGCCCAGAGCCAGGCGGTGAGCTGTTCGAGAAAGCTGGAGGGAAGGTTGACCCAATCCGCGGATTCGAGATCCGTATTCAGCCGCAGCGCAGCGAAGGCATGCATGCGGGATGCAAGCTGTTCCGGCGAGAGCGCTGAAAGGCAGGCCATCTCCCGCGTAATCTGCGCCCGTTCCGCGGGCAGCTTCCAGTCGTAGCCGATCGCCTCATTCAGAAAGCTCGGCAGCAGCGCCAGCGGCATCTGCCGCAGCACGGCGATATTCTGGACCGCAAACGCACGCGCCTCTGGCGGATACGCGGAGAAGCTCTCCGCATTGAGCTGGACGGGAAGCATCGTCAGAGCACCTCCCGCAGCGGCGAGCCGGCAGCGTATGTCGGTGAGAAGCCCAGCAGCCGCCCGAGCGTCGGCACCAGGTCCAGTGAGTCGACTGGCCGCTCCACCACCGCATTCTGCCGCACCCCCGGTCCCAACACCATCATCCACGTCGTTCGGGAGAGAGCATCCCCGGTGCGGTGGTGCTGGAAGCCGTTGCCTCCGGGCGAAACATCCGAGTCGCGACCGAAGTCGGGCAGGATGAACATCGTCGTCCGCCCCTTGTACTCCGGATCCGTCTCGATCGCCCGCCAGATCTCGCCGCACAGTCGGTCCGACCGCTGGATGCCGTCGAGATAGAGGGAGTACGCGCCCGAGTGCGCGATGTCGATATCGTGCAGCGTGATCCACAGCAGGCTGGGAGCAAGCTGGCGCATCAACTGCCGGGCAATGAAGACCGACAACTCGTCCGGACTCGCGAGGGAACGCGCATGCGCCTTGAAGTCGTCCAACGACAGCTTCAGAATCCCCGCAACCTTCTCTACCTCTAGATCGCGCGGCAGAACGTCGCCTCCCGCCAACGGCGTGTACAGCGGCGACTCGTAGTTGTCGCGCAGCAGGTGTTCGTAGTCGCCGCCAGACTTGCCGCCCATCGCCGCCGCCAGAAGCTGCTTCGGCAGCAGCACCTCCGCGCCCAGCTCCGGCCCGTAGCCGCGACGTTCGCTCGCGCCGATGCGGTTGAACCCGTTGCTCGGTGCCACGATCCAGGCGTCGTTCGCCGGGCGTTTAAGGTCCTTGCGGAAGTATTCGAAGACAGTCGGGTTCGCCGGCGGCGTCTGCGCGAAGTTGTTGAAGGTCTCATAGGCTCCTGTCGCCAGCGACGCCGTCGCGACGTAGTGCCCCAGAATGCCGTGGTTGATCACCTGCGTGAAGAACGTCCCCTGCGGGATCAGTTCACCAAGCATGTGCGGGATGTTCTCCTGGCCTTCGGGCGCGAAGGTCTCTTCGTCGCGCGCTCCGCCGCCGAAGGTCACAACCACCGCCTTGTGGCCCTTGGGCATCTGCTGCGCGACAAGCGGCGTGAAGCCGCACAGTCGCCCCGCCGCAGCCGCGCCCACCGCCGTGCGGAGAAACTGCCGCCGGTTCCAGCCCTGCTTCGCCGCGATCTCCCGCAGCGTGGCATTCACGCCGTCTAATTGGACTTCGCGTTCGATTCGACGAGAAATGTCACAACCTCCTGCAGGTGCGCGTTCAGGCTGTCCTTCGCCTGCTGGCTGTACGTCTGTTGCAGCGCAATCTCCCGCTGCGCCTCTTCCTTCATACCCAGGTGCGCGTATGCGCGCGACAGCCGGTAATGCGCCTCCGGATAGGTCGGTCGCAGCGCAATGGCCTTCTCGAGCGCCGCGGCGCTCTCCTTCCACTGTAGCCCCGCCTGCTCCAGGACGGCCATCTGGTACCACGCCTCGGGCAGTCGCGGGTTCGCGGCAACCGCCTGGTCCAGCAGCCGCTTCACCTCCGCCTGGTCCTGCTCCGCAGCCGGCCGATGCAGCAGACTCACAGCCGCATAGGTGGCTGCCTGCGCGTTCTCCGGATGATGATGCGCAAACTCATCCAGCCCCAGGCACTGCGCGCTCGCATCCTCCGCAATCGCGGAGCAGCTCCGCCCCAGCAGGTCCGCGTAGAGGGCGTTGTCCGGCTCCTTCTGAAGCAGCGCCGAGAACGTCACCACCGCCTCCGGATAGTGTTGCCCGCCGTACTGCGCGATTCCCTCGGCGACCTCAAAGTGCGTCGACTGCGGATATCGCGACCTGCCGAACGCCGCCATCTTCACCGCCTCGTCCCACGTCCAGTGCCGCATCAACTCGACCGTAAGAGCATAGAGATTCGCGTCGCTCGGGTTCAACTGCGCCGCCGCCTGGTAGTGCTCGATGGCCTGCTTGTAATCGCCCATCTTCTCGGCGATGTCTCCCGCCAGCGCATCTGTCTGGTCCGTCGGCGACGAGACACGCGCGAGCGTCGCCGCCGCGTCCCGCAGCGCTCCGCTCTCGTACTGTGCCAGCGCAAGGTTATACGTCACCTCCGCATTTGCCGGATCGCGCGCCGCAGCCGCGGCAAACGCCTTCGCCGCCTCAGCCGGCTTTGCCGAGAGCATCAGCGCCTGACCCAGGTTCGACAGCGTCGCCGCGTTCCCCGGATCGTCCCGCAGCGCCAGCCGCAACTCCGGAATCGCCGCGCTGGCGTTGTTCGACTTCAGATATGCCGCTCCCAGGTTCGCGTGGGCGATGCCTTCATGCGGCGCAATGCTGCACGCCCTGCGGAGATATCTCACCGCCAGTTCGTTTCGGTCCGTCTCCGCATAGAGGCTGCCGAGCGCCTCGTTCGCCTCGTAGCTGCGGGGATACCGCCTCGCAAGCTCCGCCAGCATCGGCTCCGCCGACCTCAGGTCCCCGGCATCGTAGACATCAAGCGCCCGCTTCAACTTCGCCTGATCCCCAGCCGCGATGGAACTGGTCCGCGGCGTCTGCGCTCGAACCGGAACCAGAGGCAGGGCCACGGCCAGGAGAAATCCGAACAGAGTTGCGAACCCTCCGGGCCGTCGGCCCGATCCATAGTCGCTGCGGCAGATGCGGAATGGACCCATGGGTGATCTCCTCGGCAGATGGCCTCGCGTGAGCGAGGCGCATCCACCTTGGATTCTATTGTCCTCCCTCAGAGACTCGCTGCAAACATCTCCGCCCCAACCCTCCGGGCACCCCACGTCTCGCTTCTGAGACGCGGGACCTGCACCGCCCGAAGAAGAAAACCGCCCTAGAACGTGTACTTCAGGGCGAACTGGAAGAAGCGCGAGTCCGGCGTGTTGCTCTGGAAGGTACGCGCGCCGGTGATCTGGCCGCCGTTCGACGAGATGTTCGTTGTGCTCGGCTCGCCGTATGCGGGGGTGTTCAGGAAGTTGAAGATATCCGCGCGGAATTGCAGGGTCTGCTCGCGGAAGGTAGGGAATGACTTGAACAGCGAAGCATCAATGCGTTCGTAGCCCGGTGCCGTCGTCTGGCCGCGGTCGCTGCCGATGTACGGAAGCACGGCCGCGCCGGTCACGGTGTTGGGAATGGGTGTGCCATCGGAGTAGTGGCCGGTGGTGTATCCGATGTTGTCCGGTTCCGGGTTGGCGAAGGCGCAGGGGTTATACCAGTTCTGCACCGTCCGCACCTTGGTGGGACAGGTGATGGTTGGATTGGAGGCGTTCGGGCTGCCGCCGCCATGGAAGGGATCGCCGACCCGGATCGCATTGACGCTCACCCCATTCGGACTTGTGATGGCGTTGGTCCCGATCGTGATCGGCTGGCCCGTCTCCGCGCGGAAGACGAAGCTGGTCGACCATCCGCCGATCGCATAGTCCGCTATGCCCGTGTTGTTGAAGTACTTCTTCCCTTTGCCCACGGGAAGCTCGTAGTTGCCGTTAATGGTGAACCGGTGCCGCACATCGAAGCCCGACGGGCCGTAGTCTCCAGCCCAGCCGATGATGTTCACGCCGCGGTCTCCCTGGTCGCCCGTTGTTCCCAGCGGCGTGTCCGCATTGTCAAGCGACTTGCCATACGTGTATGTGGTCAGGAAGCTCAGGCCATTCGTCATGCGCTTTTCCAGCTTGGCCTGCAGCGAGTTGTAGTTGGACGCCGCGTCATACGCCGTGTACGAGAAGCCGACGTGCGGGAATGGTTGGAATGGATTGTCGTGGTCGCCGTTGGCGTCCGTGTAACCGCTGAAGTCGTGCGGCGTCAGCGCCGTCTGGCCGTTGGCGTTCGGGAACGACTGCAGGTGGTGGCTGACCGCGCCGACGTAGCCCACCGATCCGACCAGTGTGTTGCTGATCCCGTACTCCACCGTCAGGTTGTACTGTTCGCTATACGGCGTGCGGATGTTTGGTTCGCCGCCGCGCAACGTCGGTTGCGCCGGAGCCGTCAACAAGCCGCCTGGCGAAGCCAGCAGCGTACTGAAGCCGTTCTCCAGCGTAAAACCGTTGTTTACGCAGGAACTCGGTGTGCAGCTTGCCGCGCTGTAGGTGGAGTCGAACTCGAACGGAAAATTTTCGCCGAAGTTGGGATAGTACCCCACGCTCTCCAGACCGCCGAAGAAGATGCCATAACCTCCGTGGACCACCGCCTTGTCGGTCACCTTATAGGCGAATCCCACGCGCGGTGCAACGTTCGTCTTCTGCGGTTTTTCCAGATAGCGATTGTTCACAAACTTGATCGTGATGCCATCCTCCGCGAGCAGGCTGACGAACTTGTTAGGAATCACAACCTTCCCCTGCTGGCTGATCGGTATCCGGTACTCGCCCGTGCTGGCGCTTGCGATAAATGGGCTCGTAGGAATGAAGGCAGCCTGGTTGTCATGCCGCTCCAGGTACGGCGTGGAGTAGTCGTAACGCGCGCCATAGTTTACCGTCAGCCGCGAACTTACCTTCCAGTCGTCCTGTGCATAGAAGGAGCGGTTGAAGCGCAGGTCATCCGAGTTGAAGATATTGGATACCGCCGTGCTGTTCTGGTTGTTCGTCAGGAAGTCGGCGACACCAAAGCCCGTATTCGGGATGGTCTGGCCGGCTGACGGACCGGTTTGATAGAAGCCAGTGGTATACGTTCCGGTGAAGTTGTAGGTGCCGCGAGGTTGTGTCGGCTGCGAGGTGGAAAAGCGAATGCGCTGGATATTCACGCCCGTCTTGAAGCTGTGGTTACCCCAGACCTTCGTCACGTTGTCGAGGATCTGGTAGACGTTCTCGTACTCATTGGTCGCGTAGAACTGCGGCGAACCGAAGACCGACAGACCGCTCACGTTGATGTACGGCAGGCCGCCGTTGTTCGGCGCGTACGGCACTCCGCCAAGTCCCAGACTGGAGGCTGCGGTCGGATTGTTGGCGTTCTCATGCAGACCATCGAAGTGGCCGTAGTTGTACCCGAAGCGAAACTCATTCGTGAGCGTCGGAGTGAAGATGTGCGTCTCGCTGCCGGCGAAGTTCTCGCCCAGTTGAACCACCTGACCGGTGTCGCCGAAGCCGCCGCCATCCAGAATCGGACCAAGCGGCGCCGGATGCGTCGCGGGCTCGTGGTTGTAGCTGTAGCGAGCGAACGCCTGGTCCTTCGAACTGATGTTGTAGTCCGAGCGCACGTCCCACTGGAAGGTATTGTCCAGTGTGTTCGTCTGGCTGGTGTAGTTGGCGTAGGTCTGCTGCCCGCCTGCCGCTGTGGGACAGGTTCCACTGCCGCCCGTCGCCCCAATGCCAATGTTCGGGCAGGGAAAGAGATTGAGCAGTGTCTTGGCGACCGGGTCAAGTGTGACGCCGGGCTGTAGGTCGAGCCGGTTGCCGGCGACGGGCGTTGTTCCCGGGGCTGTTGGGTTCGGCGCATAAATCTGGATCGTATTGCCGTTTACCAGACTGGGGTTCAGCAGTTCGCTGAAGTTTCCCGTGCGTTCGAGAGCGGTCGGTACGGTAAGGCCGGAGTGCGTCTCGCCGAACACGATCCGGTCCGCCTCCACATCCCCGAAGAAGAACAGCTTGTCCTTGATGATCGGCAGGCCGAGCGTCGCGCCGAACTGGTTCTGCCGATACTCGGCGATCGGCGACGAACCCTGGAAGAACTCCCGCACGTCAAACGCATCGTTGCGGATGTACTCCCACGCCGAGCCGTGAATGTGGTTCGTTCCGCTCTTGATCGACGCATTCACCACCGCGCCGGCGGAGTGCCCGAACTCCGAGCTGTAGGCACCCGTCTGCACCTTGAACTCCGCAAGCGCATCCGGCGGAGGCCGCACCACGTAGCTCGCTCCATTGAAGAAGTCGACGACGTTCACGTTGTTGTCCACGCCGTCCATGATGTAGTTGTTCTGCTCCGCGCGCTGGCCGTTGGCGTTGAAGTCGCCGCCCTTCTGGCCGCGGGCTCCGTTCGCCGGGGCCACCCCGGCCGTGAGCTGGGCGATAAACACCCAGTTCCGCCCGTTCAGCGGAGTGTCGTTGATCGTCTGCGACTCGATCACCTGACCGGTCGAGCCCTCCTCGGTCTGCAGCAGCGGCGGCGCGGAGGTCACCGTGACCTCCGTGTTCTCGGCGCCCGTCTTCAGCACAATGGTCAGCGCAATGCGGTCCTGGACGTGCAGCGCGACGTTCTCCTGCTTCGTCATCGAAAACCCGGGCGCGACCGCCGTTACTGTGTAGGTTCCAATCTTCAGCGGCGAAAAGATAAAGACGCCGCTCCCATCGGTCTCCGACTTCAGCACCAGGCCCGTCTCGGAACTGGTAACCGTCACCTGCGCATTCGGCACCACTGCTCCCGTGGGGTCAGTGACAGTTCCTGTGATTGCGCCCTGGTCGGCCTGTGAAAAAGCCCTGCCCGCGGCGAAGATGGCGACACAGAGGCACAAGGCCACCTGGATCAGCGTACGTAGTCTCCCTGAAGTCGTGCTTGTTTGCTTCGTCATGTCTTTGTTGTCCTCTTGGTGCCCGGTACATCACGTTTCCGGTAATCCTCGGTTTGGCTTCGCGAGTCTCCTCGCGGCCCACGTCTTGCATAAGAATCAAAGTCTTCCCCATCACACTCACGTTCCTCCATCTCCAGCGATTGGAAACGGATAGAAAGGATTGCAAAGATCGCCGCGTACCATAGTCCCGCAAATTATGTCGTGTCAAGGACATTCTTGCCGCCTCAAGTGGAAGCAATTCTGTAGGTTGCGGCCGCAGGGCAGCGATATCGTTATCACCAGCTCCCGGCCGCACCACGACCCATTCCACTGCAAGCCGAAACCCACTCGCACAACGATCCGCCAGACTTTCGCGTCCTATCCTCTGCTGCAAACGCCGCCCTCGGTCGACGACCCGGCGTCGGCGATCGACACAGGGATCCAGTCGCGAGTTCGCTCGGAATCTTTCCTCCGTCGCACACGGCGTATGGATCATCTCCCGCTCCTCATACTTTTTTATCGGCGGTGCGCGCGAGCCCCACAGGGCCCACGTCCGGATTGAAAGATCCAACCTCCTGGCAGCTTCGCCTCACAAACTCTCACGGAGTCAGTCTTGAACCTCTTACCTTATCGATTAACGTGTCTACCTTTTCCGGGAGCGACCCTCTCTTTGCAGGCACTGGCAGCCTTCCTCTTCATCAGCACCGCCGCCCATCTCCCCGCACAGCAGGCGCCGATCGCCATAGCGGTCCTGCAGGTGCCGGTCCCCTCCGCCGCCGCCGCGCCGCTGTCCCTCGCGCCTCCCGCCCTGCCCGACGCGCCTGACGCACCAGCAGGCGCAGCCGCCACGCGGGTCCCGCTCTTCCGGCCCGCTCCCGTCGCGCCCCTCTACCACAAGTACATCGAGCCCGGCCAGACCGCCCAGCCGCTCGCCGCGGCCGACAAGGTCCTCTTCGGCATCCATCAGTTGGTCTCGCCCTACCTCCTACTGACCATCGCCTCAGCCGCGGGATACGAGCAGGCAGTAAACGGCAGCCCCAACTTCGGCACCAACATCGGCGCCTACGGCCAGCGCGTCGGCGCGGCCGCCATCCGCGACGCCTCCCAAGACATCCTCTCCGACAGCATCATGGCCGCGGTCTTCCACGAAGACCCGCGTTACTACGTCATGGGCAAGCGCCGCAAACCGGTCGTGCGCGCCGGATACGCTGTCTCCCGCGTCTTCATTACGCGGTCGGACAGCGGAGACGCCACCCCGAACTACTCCCTCATCTCCGGATACGCCGGTGCCGCCGCGCTCGAAAACGCCTACTATCCCGCCGACAACCACGGCTTCGCCGAAACCGCCAGGTCCTTCGGCAGCTCCATCGGCGGCGCGGCACTCAGCAACGTCGTCCGCGAGTTCCTCCCCGACATCCTCCACGCCGCCCGCCTGGAGTAGCTCGTTTTCTTGTCATTCCCAAAGAGATCCGCTCTCCGGGTGCCCCAGGGTCTCGGTCTCCGAGACCTGCGACCGGCCAGCCGCCAGTCCAGCTCGTCCCGAATTGAACCGGCCCAACCACCCTTCATCGGCATTCCACCCCCGAACTTCAGCCCTTCAATGCAGATTCTCGCCATCCAGCCCAAAATGCTTCCGGCTTGCCTCCGCGCTGCGTAGGCTTCAAGCTGTGAGTGGTGCCGCTAGAAACGGCAGTTGGAGAAGCGCGCTGGAACCAAACTCCCCACTCCGTCGGGGCCCGAGAGTCGAATACCATCGAGCTTGCATCTATTTCATTTATTGAGACAACAGAGACCTGGGCCGTAACCGCATCCCAACTTCACGGAGACAGATAGACACATGGCAAAGCCGGCAAAATTGATGGAAAAGGCTCTCGTTCTCGGAGCAAAGGGTGGTTGGGCGGTCTTCAACAAGCTCAACTCGATCAGCCCCAACGCAAGCTTTACCCCCAAGTGGAGCGACAAGCCACTGCTGAAGAGCTACCAGAAAGAGAAGCCGCCCCTCGGCTGGCCTCGCACCACGGACTCGCTTTGCCCCAAGTGCATCCCTGAGATCCGCCAGCAGATCGTCGACGGCAAGCTGCCCCACGAGATCCTGCTCAACGAAAAGGTCGGCGAGATCAAGGCCCAGATCATCGAGCGCGACGGCCAGATCCTGATGGTCAAGGACTGCCCGATCCACGGCCACTTTGAAGACGTGATGTCGATCGACACCGCCTTCTTCAAGCACCTCGAAGAGGTCTTCCCCGGTCGCGACATCAAGGCACACAACGACGAGAAGCTCCACAACCACGGTACCTCGACCGTCACCCACGGACGCGGCTCGGTCCTCACCATCGACCTAACCAACCGCTGCAACATGATGTGCGACCCCTGCTTCATGGACGCCAACCAGGTCGGCTTCGTTCACGAACTCACGTGGGACGAGATCAAGACCATGCTCGA
>Ga0116230_10005578_pt1 | contig 12352 bp, 8 predicted proteins | sample S1TSphfallax_3_FD_88678 | JGI IMG/M metagenome (GOLD analysis project Ga0116230, IMG submission 88678) | Host-associated microbial communities from peat moss isolated from Minnesota, USA - S1T2_Fd - Sphagnum fallax MG | ecosystem: Host-associated > Plants > Peat moss > Unclassified | place: USA...
AGCGAGAGGCCGTGCGGCAGACTGCGCACGAGTCCAAGACGCGGGCTGGCGACCAGCTCGCTTAGCTGTGGCAGCGGCGTGACCGCGGCGCCGTTGGAGAAGGTCTGCTGCGCGTGGAATGTGTTGAACGCGTCGACGCGGATGGAGCCCGAGACAGACCAGGGCTGGGCTCCGTGACTGCGGGGCTGCCATATCGCGTCCGCGTAGCCGCCGGTCTCGCGCTGCCGCGCGCTGGTGCTCGCGGTCACGGAGGTCGCCACGGTCGTCTCGTCGTCGGTGGCGCGGATGTCGCGCAGGTCGAGCCCCAGCGCGGCGGTAACGCTCTTCGGCAGCGCGCGCGAGGCCTGCGCGACGAACCCGAACTCGTCCAGCGGAACGCGCTGCAGCTTGGTCAGCGTCTCCGAGTTGCGGTTGGCCGCAATCGAAGAAAAGCTCTGGCGATAGCTCTCGCGCGAGCCGAAGACGCGCAACACCGCGTGCGTGCCGGCGAGATCGGCGTCTGCACCGCCCACGTAGCGCCACAGCCGCGTCGCGTTGGTCTGGTCCGGCGTGCCGTTGGAGCGCGACTCGTTCAGCACGTTGCCGCGCAGAAAAGCGTCGAACGGCGTGGGCTTTTGCAGCCTGGGCGCGGTGCGCAGCTCCATGCGTCCGCTCTCGGAGGTCACGTTGGATGGAATATCGACAAGTCCGCGCAGCCCGGGCGCCGTCGGCACATAGCCGCCGGTGGTCAGGCCGCTGTACGCGCCCAGCGTGGCGATTCCATGCGTGACGGCTTGCAGCAGAGCATCTTCGCCGGCCGAGTTCTCCGTCGCGCCCAACGCGTCGGCGGCAAACTGCAATGCGTGCGGTGGAGTTGCGACCGGCGCCACCTCCACCACGCCGCCGATGGCGCTCGATCCGTAGAGGTCCGCCGCGCCCCCCCGCACCAGTTGCACCTGCTCGATGGCCAGCGCGGGTATCTCGTCCCAGTGCACCCAGCCGCCGAAGGGGTCGTTGAGCGGCACCTGGTCGGTGACGACCAGCGTGCGGCTGGCGGCGGTGCTGCCCAGCCCGCGCAGGCTCAGGCCTTCGGTGGTGGGGTTCGCCGTCCACGAACTCGTGCGGCGAAACAGTTGAAAGCCCGCTACCGAATGCAGCCGGTCGTCGAGCGCCAGCCCGGGCGCCTGCTGCAACTGCTGCTGCGAGAGCACCGCCACGCTGCTGGCGGAGTCCGTCACGCCGGCGAGCCCGCGGTCGGCGGTCACGGTCACCGATTGCTGCACCGTGGGAAGCTGCTGCGAGCCCGCGCCGCTCGCAACCAGCGCCAGCAGCAGCGCGCCCACGGCCCGTCTGCGGTCGGCGTTCATGCGGCCGGCTGGGCTGCTTCGACCGCAGTTTCCACCGCCGCGCCCACGCGCAGCACGGTCGCCTCGTCGAAGGGCCGGCCCAGCACCTGTACGCCGATCGGGAGGCCCGACTGCGTGGCTCCGCACGGCACGCTCAGCCCGCAGATGCCGGCCAGCGACGCGGCCACCGAGTAGATGTCTTCTAGGTACATCTGCATCGGGTCGGCGGTCTTCTCGCCCAGCCTGAACGCCGGCGTCGGCGTCACCGGGCACACGATGGCATCCACCTGCGTGAAGGCCTCGAGGAAGTCGCGCGTCAGCAGCGTGCGCACCTGCTGCGCCTTCTTGTAGTACGCGTCGTAGTAGCCGGCCGAAAGTACATACGTCCCCAGCAGGATGCGCCGCTTCACCTCCGGCCCGAAGCCGGCGTCGCGCGTCTTGCGGAACATCGCCGCCAGCGTGTCGGACGATCCATCTCCGGCGGCCGCGCGCAGCCCGAAGCGCACGCCGTCGAACCGCGAGAGGTTGCTGCTGGCCTCCGCCGTCGCCACTACATAGTAAGTGGGCACGGCATAGCGGGTGTGCGGCAGCGAGACCGTATGGATGCTGCAGCCGGCCGCGCGCAGCGCATCCAGCGCACGCTCGATCGCCGCGCGGATCTCCGCATTCAGCCCCTCGCCGAAGTACTCCTCGGGCACGCCGATCCGCAGCCCTGCTACCGGCGTGGCCAGTTCCTCGCTGTAGTGCGGCACCGGCTCGGCGGAGGCGGTCGCATCCATCGCGTCCGGCCCGGCCAGCACCTCCAGCACCGTCGCCGCGTCCGCCACGCTGCGCGCCAGCGGCCCCACGCGGTCCAGCGAAGACGCAAACGCGATCAGCCCGTAGCGCGAGACCCGGCCATAGGTCGGCAGCACCCCGGTCACGCCGCAGAACGCCGCCGGCTGCCGGATGGAGCCGCCCGTGTCCGTGCCCAGCGAGGCCACGCACATCCCCGCGGCCACCGCCGCCGCCGAGCCGCCCGAGGAGCCGCCCGGCACATGGTCCAGAGCGCGCGGGTTGTGCACCGCGCCGTAGGCGGAGTTCTCATTCGACGAGCCCATCGCGAACTCATCGCAGTTCAGTTTGCCCAGCAGCACCGCCCCCGCGGCCTCCAGCCGCGCGACGGCCGTCGCATCGTAAGGCGGCCGGTAGCCTTCGAGAATCCGCGACCCCGCCGTGGTGGGCTCGCCGCGCGTCGTCAGCACGTCCTTCACGCCGATGGGCACGCCCGCCAGCGGCCCCACCGGGTCGCCCGCGCGCACCGCGGCGTCGATGCGCTCGGCCTGCCGCAGCGCCCGCTCCCGCGTCAGCGCGAGGAAGGCGTGCACCTCGCCGTCGACCGCCGCGATGCGGTCGTAGTGCTCGCCGGCCAGCGCGACCGCGGAGCGGCGGCCTTCCACCACCGCGCCGCGCGCCGCGCTCAGGCTCAGTGTCTCCAGGGGATGGTGCGGGACTTCGGTCATGCCTTCGGGTACGTCTCCTTATTCCGTTTGCGAATCGTGTGCAGGGCCAGCATGTACGTACCCGCGGGCTTAGACCATCTTCATAGATATCGTAGAGCGTTGCCGTTGCCGTTGTTCGTTTTTCGCCGTCATCCTGAGCGGAGCGAAGGACCCCCGCATTTTGTAAGCCCGTCGATGAGCTGCACCATCGACAAAAAAGATCTACCGCTCAATCACCTTCGGCACCTTGAAAAAGCGGCCATCGCTCTCCGGCGCCGCGGCCATCACCGCGGCGCGGTCCACGGAAGGCTTCACCGTGTCCGCGCGCAGCGTCTCGCCCGCATCCGCGCCGCTACGCCCGAGTACCTGAGTCATGGGCTCGATCGTCCGCGTGTCCAGCTCGCCCAGCTCCGCGATGTGCCCCAGCACCGCATTCAGGTCATGCACCATGCGCGGCAGCTCCTCGGCGGTCAGCTCCAGGTTGGCCAGCTCCGCCACATGCAGCACGTCGTCCACGCTTACTCCCGCCGCAGCAGCGGTCTGTGCCATCGTCGAAACTCCTTATCGCGGTTGCGCTCTTTCGAAGTGTATCCCGTTCACCGGCACGCCTGCGATCCGCGCCAGCTCCGCGGCCAGCGTGGTGCGGATATCGAGAAACTGCCGCATCCACTCGGCGCCCTCCACCTCCACATGCAGCACGCGCTCGTGGTCCAGATGGAGAACGCGACTGCGCTGGGCCAGCGCCGGCCCGCAGGCCACGCTCCACGCCGCGGCCAGCCGGTCCTCGTCGCTCCACGCACGCAGGCTGCGGCCCAGGGAGCCGCGCAGCAGGTCGCGCATCCGTTGCATCGCAGCTCCTCTCTTCTGTCCAGTTGTGTCCAGTCCAGTTGCGTCCAGTCCAGTCCGCCTACGCCCCGACCACCGCCGCCGCCGCCGCCGCCGGCAGCGCCTCGCCCGCGGCCTGCGGTACATGCTGCAGCACGAAGTCGCGATAGCGCTCCAGGAACAGCGGCGTGGCAAAGCTCGCGGCCCACGCCCGCGCGTCCTCGGGGTCGAACGCCGCCTCCAGCGTACTCTCCCAGCGTGCAATTGCAGCCGCTGCTGCTGCGGCCGTCTGCTCCATAAAGTACGTGCCGGTCGCGCGCTCCCCCGCGCCGCGCACGGTCTCCAGCGAGCCGCCGCGGCCATAGGCGATCACCGGCCGCCCGCACGCCTGCGCCTCCAGCGGTACCATGCCGAAGTCCTCATCGGCGGCGAACAGCAGCGCGCGGCAGCCGGCGTACTCTCGCCACAGCTGCTCGTCGGTGAGCTCGCCGAGAAACTCGATCCGCGGGTCGTCCCCGGCCAGCGCACGCAGCCGCGCCAGCTCCGGGCCGGTTCCCGCGATGCGCAGCCGCCGCCCCAGCGCGCGGCACGCCGCGATCCATATCTCGGTGCGCTTGTACTCCACCAGCCGGCCCGCGCACAGGTAGGAGTCGGCGGGCGTGACATTCTTCACGCTCGCGGCCCGATGCAGGTCGATCGGCGGATGGATCACCGTCGCCTCGCGCCCGTAGACGCGGCGAATCCGGTCGGCCACATAGGCCGAGTTCGCCAGAAAGTGCGTCACCCGCGGCGCGGCCACCTCGGCGTCCCAGCGGCGCAGCCGGGGCACCGTGGCCGTAAAGGCCAGCCGCGTCAGCCCGCTCATGGCGTCGCGATACTGCGCGTATCCGTCCCACAGGTAGCGCATCGGCGAGTGGCAGTAGCAGATCTGCACCGCGCCCGGGTCCAGGCGCACGCCCTTCACCGGGCCACTGTCGGAGGAGAGCACCAGCGCAAAGCCGCGCAGGTCCAGCCCCTCGGTCGCCGCCGGATACAGCGGCAGCAGCCGCCGGTGCTGCCGCGCGGCGAAGGGGAGCTTCTGCAGGAAGGAGGTATGCAGCCGGCGTCCGGCCAGGGTCGCCGGCAGCCCGGCCGGCGTCGCGACCAGGGTAAAGATCTCCGCCGTGGGAAAGAGGGAAGCGATGCATTCGGCCACGCGCTCCCCGCCGCCGCGCGTCACAAACCAGTGGTGGAGCACCGCGATACGCAACCCTAGTACGCGCCGTCCTGGTTGACCACCGAGAAGATCGTTTTAAGCAGAATGACGAAGTCGCCGCGCAGCGACCAGTTGCGCGTATAGCGGCGGTCCAGCTTCACCCGGTGCAGGTAGCTCACCTCGCTGCGGCCGGAGACCTGCCACAGGCCGGTGATGCCCGGCTTTACCGCGCAGTAGTCGGAGAAGTATTCGCCGTACTTCTCCACCTCGGCGGCCACAATGGGCCGCGGGCCCACCAGGCTCATCGTGCCGTTGAGCACGTTCCACAGCTGCGGCAGCTCGTCCAGGCTGAACCGGCGCAGCACGACGCCCACGCGCGTCACCCGCGGGTCGTTGCGCAGCTTGTGGCTCTTGTGCCACTCCGCCCGCGCCTGCGGGTTGGCCTCCAGGTACTGCTCCAGTACCTCGGCGGAGTTCACGCACATGGTGCGGAACTTCCACATGCTGAAGAACGCCCCATGCCGCCGGATGCGCCGGTGGGTAAAGAAGATAGGGCCCGGCGAGCTCAGCCGCACCGCCGCCGCCACGCCCACCAGCAGCGGCAGCCACAGGGGCGCGGCGACCAGCACCAGAAAGACATCCAGCACGCGCTTGATCATTCGATAGCGGAACAGACGGGCCGGCCCGGAGGAGGATTCCTTCATCGCCGCGTGCGATCCCTCGGCAGGCGAGACCATGGAGGCCTGACGCAGCGTGAACACCGGAGTGGTCACGCTCTCTATGTCGGTCTCGTGCGAGTGAAAATCTGCCGCCATATCGTCTGAAGTCTCCTTCGACTCCATCTTTGGACTTGCTCGAAACCGGAGAACCGGCGGTTCGTCGGCTACATCTTCATCTCCATCTCCGTGCACGGGCACCGACGATACGATCTGCTCTGCCGCTGCGAGATGTCGGACCCGAATCACGTTGAGGTTTGAACTCTGCAAACCAGTCTAACTCCTTCGGATGCTTACGCAAGCTCAAAGTCAGTGCATTGCCGCCTGCCTGGAGACCTCTAACCCTTTTTCCCACAGATACCTACGGGAACAATGTCCCCTTTTGACAGAATGTTCATGCTGCCCTCAGTACCCCGGCATACAGCCGAGTTGCGATGCGCGACCGTGACTTATGCTTGTCTGATGCAGATTCTCGATACGGCGCTGTGTGACGTGAAGCGAATCCTGCCGAGGCGTCACGGCGACGCCCGCGGCTGGTTCGCCGAGGTCTTCAACGCCGAAACCTTCCGCCGCGCCGGGCTGCCCGGCGAGTTCGTGCAGGACAACCAGTCCAGCTCCGCGCGCGGCGTGCTCCGCGGCCTCCACTATCAGCTCGGCCAGCCGCAGGGCAAGCTGGTCCGCGTACTCGCCGGCCACATCTGGGACGTCGCCGTCGACCTGCGCCGCGAAAGCCCGGACTTCGGCCGCTGGGCCGGCTTCGACCTTCGCCCGCGCACACCGGAGGGCGAGCTCGAGCTGCTCTGGATCCCCGAGGGCTTCGCCCACGGCTTCCTTGTACTCTCGGACACCGCCGAGGTCCTCTACAAGACCACCCGCGGCTACTACCCGGCCGGCGAGCGTTCCATCGTCTGGAACGACCCCACGCTGGCCATCGCCTGGCCGCTGGACCAGCTCGCGGGCCTGGCCCCGGAGGTCGCCGCCAAAGACGCCGCCGGCGCCCTCTTCGCCGCCGCCGAACTCCCCTGAGGTATCTCGCTTTGCCTGAGCCCTCTCGCTTTGAATTAGATAGGGCCGGACTTCAGTCCGGCCATAAACGCCGCAGATCAACGCGGCTTTAGCCGCCGGGACCCTGTTTGCGCTGACCGGCCACTCACCTCGCAGCAAGAAAGCCCCGGCATGTGCCGGGGCTTTTCCAAACAACTTTCGCGTAATAAATTTTGTCATCTCGACCGGAGCAGGACGGCTCTATCGTCCTGCGCAGTGGAGAGACCCGCATTTTGCACTCTAGTTCTCCGCCGCCACAGGCTCGGTCGCCACCACCGGAGCGGCTCCGTTGGCCAGGCCGTTCTTGGGCTCCGTACCCGCCTTGCGGATGTCGATGCCGCCCTTGAAGAAGGCGCCGTCCTCGATCGAAATGCGCGCCGCGATCACGTCGCCGGTCAGCGAGCCCTCGGCGCGGATATCTACGCGGTCGGTGGCCTGGCAGTTGCCGCGCACCTTGCCCAGCACCACGATCTCGCGGGCCATCACGTTGGCGGCGATCTGGCCGTTGCGGCCCACCGTCACCCGGTTGCCGGGAAGGTTGATCGAGCCCTCTACCTTGCCGTCGACGTACAGGCTCTCGGAGCCGGAGATCTCTCCCTTGACCACCAGGCTCTTGCCGATGGTGGCCTGGTCGCCGGGCAGGCCGGCCGCGGCGGCGCGGGGGTCAAGGCCCGCGGCGGTGCCGGGCGCGGCGGGGCGGGCGGTCTCGGGTGTGGCAGGCGGCGCAGAGGCGGGCTGATTGGGTTTCCACATAAGTCTGTCGGGTCCTTTCCTCGTTAGAGGGTATTGCGACGGTTGCCGGCCGTTCCGCGGTGCGCGGGGAGGAACTGCCACTCGTGCCGTGCCGATATTACGATACTATCCGGCGTCGGCGCGGTTGTGAAGGTGCTCTGAAAATGCAGACCCTTGCCGAAAGCCGGCGCGATGAGAAGGGGCGGGCAAACGTGATTCTCTCACAAGAACGCGCGCCGCGATAAACCTGCATGCCTCCGGACGCCGACTTTTTCTGCGTCCCTTGCGCCTGCCGCCCTCCGCCGCCTACGGCTCCGGCGTCTCGTTCTCCTCCACCAGTGAGCTCGAGCCCAGCACATCGTAGGTCAGCACCGCGCCGCCCGTGGGCAGGAACGTCGCCCGGATGGGGGAGCGCTGCCAGCGCGACCGCGCACACACCGGGTACGCCGGATGCTCCAGCGGCCACGCGGCGATCACCTTCTGCACCACCGCGCGCCGCGCTCCCAGCTGCGCCACCACCACCGTCAGCCCGCCCTTGGCCGTCGACGCCAGCCCGCAGTACGCCGCATAGTCGCGGAACCACACCGCGTCCGAGATCTGGCTGTCGAAGTCCGGCAGGTGCAGCGCCTGGATGCGGCCGGTCACGCGGTCCACCAGCAGCCACGGCCCGGGCTGCCAGCTCCAGCGCGCCGCCTCGCCCGGCAGCGCGTCGTTGATGCGCAGCGCCCGGCGCACCACGAAGCTGCGGTCGGTCACCTCATGCAGCTCGCCCACCGTCCACTCCCGCTGGCGATCGTCCACCAGCAGCGGCCGCACGTGCAGCGTGGTCGCCTCTTCGGAGCGCTGGTCGGGGTTGGCCTCGGGCGGCGTGTAGGGCACCCGCCGCGACGCGCCCAGCACCACCGTATGCACCTTGGGCGGCGCGGCCTGCGCGGGCGGAATCCAGAGCGCGGCCCAAAGCGCCGCCAGTGCGCAGCCAGCGCAGCCCAGCCGACGCCCCACGCGCTGAATCCAGGCTCGCAGGATTTGCATGCCGAGCAGCATAGTCCACCCCGGCGCGCAGGGGAAGCGGCATTTCATTAAATAGGGCCGGACTTTCAGATAGGGCCGGACTGCGGTCGGTGGCCCATCCTTTGCCGTTGTCTGGCAAAGGGTGGGGTATCGCGCGCGACCGCGACCGCTTTCTTGCAGTCGGCGAGGCCAGCCGATAGAGGACAGCCAGATAGACAGAGAGCGGTCGCTTGCTACCGCAAGCGAGACCCCCTTTCGGGATGAAACTCCGACAAGGATGGGTCACCCGCCGCCGGGAAATTTCCTCTTGCCGAGATGCGAATACGACGAACCGGTTTGACAAATTTGTTTACAACTCTGTCCGCCCATGACTATAGTGACCGCGCTTCACCAGACAGGTTCCTTTGGGCGTCCATCTTGCTGCGATCGATTTCGCGCACAGTTGTGGCGAATGAATGAGTCGCATCAGGAAGGATGTTCCGTCCCATGGTCTTCGCCCCCCGCTCGTCCGCCGCCCTTCAGGAATCTCGCTCGCCCGCTCGCTCCTCCCACCGGCGGGGCGGAACATGGCTGCGCGCGGCGCTGGCCTGCGCGGCGCTGGCCTGCGCGACCGCGGCCGGGGCCCAGGTCGCGCCCGTCGTGCTGCCCAACACCATCAGTACCATCGCCGGCGGCGCCTCCGCCAACCCCACTTCCGGCACCGCCTGCGCCACCGGCAGCGCCTACACCGCCACCGACAGCCTCGGCGACGGCTGCGTCGCCACCCTGGCCAAGCTCGGACTCAACGAGTGGGGCGTCGGCACCGACACCTTCGGCAACATCTACTTCCTCGACAACACCAACGCCGTCGTGCACAAGATCGACGCGCGCAGCGGCCTGCTCTCCCTGGCCGTCAGCAACAGCAGCGCCGGCACCTCCGCCTGCACCACCGGCAAGACCTCCGGCGTGGGCGATGGCTGCCTCGCCGCCTCGCAGGTCAACGGCCTCAGCCCGCGCAACCTCAGCGTGGACGCCTACGGCAACATCCTCATCCCGGACTACGGCCACGGCAGCGTGCACATCGTCTGTGAGACCGTCTCCCCGCTCTGCACCGGCGCGCAGATCGGCACCATGCAGATCGTCGCGGGCTACTTCTCCTCGACCACATCCAGCGGCGCAACCATATCGGGCACCAACTCCACCGCGGGCAGCGCGGGCGACGGCAGCGCTGCCATCTCCATCACCTCCACCAAGGGGCTGAGCGGTCCCCGCGGCGCTTCCGCCGACATCTACGGCAACGTCTACATCGCCGACACCGGCGACGAGCGTTTCCGCGTCGTGCTCGGGCCGCAGACCTACAACGGCGTGACCAATCCGCTCTGGGCCGTCATCCAGCTGGACACTACCTACTCCAGTCCGGTCGCCGGCTACATCTATCCCATCCTCGGCGGCTTCACCGCGCCGGCCTCGGGCGGACTCTGCAGCGGCTCCAGCGGCCCAACGGCGCTGGACGCCATCGGCGACGGCTGCCCCTTCTACAAGACCAGTTTCGGCTCCGTCAGCACCAGCACCCTGTACGGCATCACCGCGGACGCCTACGGCGACGTGCTCTTCGCCGACGCCAACTCCAGCGACAAGGAGGTCCGCGTGCTCTACATGGGCGGCACGCAGATGGCCGCCCTCATCAAGCTCGAGAACCCCAGCGTCTCCACCCCCGTAGTCGGTTCGGTCTACGTCCTCGCCGGCGGCGGCGGTCACAGCATCAGCACCACGCCCTACCTGGGAACGGGGAACATCCTCAACAACCCCAACAGCGTCGCCTTCGATCCCTCCGGTAACATCTACATCGGCGAATACTCCGCCAACGACGTCCTCTTCCTCGACGCCAACACCGGCTACGCCCGCATACTCTTCTCCAAGGGCACCGCCTGCTCCGGCGCCACGGACAGCATCGGCGATGGCTGCCCGGCCTCGCAGTCGACCTTCGGGGTCAACAGCGGCTTCACGTCCTACACGCTGCCCATCGCCTTCGACGGCTTGGGCAACCTCTTCCTCTCTGACATTCTCAACACCCGCATCCGGAAGGTCTCCGCCAGCAGCCTCATCCCCATGACCGTCGGCACCCAGGCGATTCAGAACATCGTCGTGCATGAACCCGTCAGCGCGGGCGCCGCCACAGCCGCTGCGCTGGCCTCGGCCTCGGCCGGCATCACCGTGGGCAGCCCCACCTGCACGTCCAACTCCGACGGCACCTACGACTGCACCCTCCCGCTCGTTCTGAACGCGGTCACGCCCGGCCTGCGCACCGGCGCGCTGGTGGTCACGCCCACCAGCGGCTCCGCCGTCACCTTCCCGCTCGCGGGCCTCGCCAGCGGCCCTGCCCTGGTCACCGACGCGCTCATCCTCAGCTCCACCGGCAGCGTCACGCCCACCGTCAACGCCGTGGGCGGCAGCTCGCCCTCAGGCATCGCGCTCGATGGCGCCGGCAACCTCTACCAGCTCGGCAGCAACGGCGCCGTCGGCGTCTACCTCGCCGCCGCTCTGAACACCCCAGCCGCCACGGCCTCCTTCGGCTCCGCGATGACCCAGATCGCCGTCGACTCCCAGGGCAACCTCTACGGCGTCAACGGCTCGGCCATCCTCAGCAAGATCGCGGCCCTCAACACCTCGCCGGTGACCTACAGCGGCACCGTCACCACCATCGCCAGCCCCGCCGCTGCGCAGGCCCTCATGGTGGACGCCAACGCCAACCTCTACGTCGCCGGCGCCAACGGCAGCATCTACAAGATCAGCCAGGCCAGCCCCACGCAGCCCATCGCCTACGCCACCGGCTACAGCAACCCCACCCTGCTCGCGCTCGATAACGGCGGCAACCTCTACGTCTACGACGCCACCGCCAGCACCATCTACAAGACCCCCTACCTGGGTTCCAAGGCCACCTTCCTCAGCGGCGTCGGCGCCACGGGCCTCGCCGTCGACGCCGGTCTGAACGTCTACGTGCAGACCTCCAGCGGCATCAACATGTACCCCGCCAGCTCGCCTTCCACCGCCATTCCCGTCACCGGCCTCCTCAGCACCGGGGCCGACGGCATCGCGCTTGACGGCGCCGGCAACCTCTACGCCGCGTACTCGGCCATCTCCGTGTTGCAGATACCGCGCTCGGCCGCCAGCTACAACTTCGGCACCACCAACGGCACCTCCACCTACCTCACCGGCACCTTCACCAACGCCGGCAACGCCGCCACTACGGCCTTCACCGAGTCGCCCAGCAACGAGTTCAAGTTCGACGCCGCCAACGTCGGCACCTTCACCTGCGGCGCCACCCTGCCGCCGGGCAATGCACTGGCCGCCGGCGGCTACTGCAACTTCAGCCTCTTCTTCAGCCCGGTCGGCAGCACCGGCGGCAGCACCAGCGCCATACTCGCCGCGGGCGGCAGCGGCAGCTTCACGCCCACCGGCACGGAGCCCACCACCGCCAGCACCACGTACAACACCGCCATCGCCTTCAACCTCTCCAGCAGCTACTCCACCGTCTACGGCAGCGCCGCCAGCTATACCGCGACGGTCAGCGCCACCGGCACCAGCGACACCCCCAGCGGCACCATCAGCGTGGCCATCAGCCCGTCCGGCTGCACGCTCAGCGGCAGCGGCACCTACACGCTCGCCAGCGGCCTGGCCAGCTTCACCGTCTCCGGCTGCCCGGTGCTCACCGGGTCCACCACCGCGTACACCATCACCGTCAGCTACCTCAGGACCGCCGACGGCCAGACCGCCAACGCCTTCTTCGGCGCCAGCTCCGCCGCGCCCACGCTCACCATCACCGCGGCCACGCCCACCGTCAGCTGGAGCCCCACCACCACCTCGCTGCCCTACAGCACGGCCATCGGCACCTCCGCCAGCGGCGTGCTGAACGCGACCGCCAGCGTCCCCGGCGTCTTCGTCTACACCGCGACCGCCGGCAGCACGGTGCGCAACATCCATGCGGCCAGCTACCTGCCGCTCGGCGGCTACACCCTCGGCGTCACCTTCTATCCCACCGACTCC
>Ga0116230_10005580_pt1 | contig 12351 bp, 9 predicted proteins | sample S1TSphfallax_3_FD_88678 | JGI IMG/M metagenome (GOLD analysis project Ga0116230, IMG submission 88678) | Host-associated microbial communities from peat moss isolated from Minnesota, USA - S1T2_Fd - Sphagnum fallax MG | ecosystem: Host-associated > Plants > Peat moss > Unclassified | place: USA...
GAACGGGATCCCGACCATGATTTGACGCGGCGAAGCGGCTTCGGAGCTTGCTGCGGGCAGGAGGTACGGCATGAATTTCGACAAATACACGGAGCGGACTCGCGGCTTCATCCAGAGCGCCCAGTCGCTCGCGATTCGCGAGGGTCATCAGCAGTTCACCCCGGAGCACGTGTTGAAGGTGCTTCTCGACGACCCGGAAGGGCTCGCCGCCGGGTTGATCGACAAGGCGGGCGGTCGCTCCCGCGACGCGCTGGTGCAGACCGAGCTCGCGCTTACGCGGCTTCCCAAAGTGCAAGGGGCGGGCTCCGGCCAGCTCTATCTTGCGCCGACCACCGCGCGCATCTTCGATAATGCCGAGAAGATCGCGCAGAAGGCGGGCGATTCCTATGTCACGGTCGAACGGCTTTTATTGGCGCTGGCCATGGAAAAAAGCGGCGAAGCCGGCAAAATTCTTGAAAAGGCTGGCGTCACGCCGCAGAGCCTGAATGGCGCGATCGAGGATATCCGCAAAGGCCGCACCGCCGATAATGCCACGGCTGAGAACGCTTATGATGCGTTGAAGAAATATACCCGCGATCTCACCGAGGCAGCGCGCAGCGGCAAGCTTGATCCCGTGATCGGGCGCGATGAAGAAATCAGGCGCTCCATTCAGGTTCTGTCCCGCCGCACCAAAAATAATCCCGTGCTGATCGGCGAACCCGGCGTCGGCAAGACGGCGATCGTCGAAGGTCTGGCATTGCGCATCGTCAATGAGGATGTGCCCGAAAGCCTCAAGGACAAAAAGCTGCTCGCGCTCGATATGGGCGCGCTGATCGCCGGTACGAAATTCCGCGGCGAATTCGAAGAGCGGCTGAAAGCTATCCTCAACGAGGTCACCGCGGCAGAGGGCGGCGTCATTCTCTTCATTGACGAAATGCACACGCTTGTCGGCGCGGGTAAAACTGATGGGGCCATGGATGCCTCCAATCTGTTGAAGCCTGCTTTGGCGCGCGGCGATTTGCATTGCGTCGGCGCGACGACGCTCAACGAATATCGCAAATATATCGAGAAAGACGCTGCTTTGGCGCGGCGCTTCCAGCCGATTTTCGTGTCCGAGCCCACGGTCGAAGATACGATTTCTATTCTGCGCGGCTTGAAGGAAAAATACGAGCTGCATCATGGCGTGCGGATCACCGATAGCGCGATCGTCGCGGCGGCGACTCTGTCCAATCGCTATATCGCCGACCGTTTTCTGCCGGATAAGGCTATCGATCTCGTGGACGAAGCCGCGTCGCGGCTGCGCATGCAGGTCGATTCCAAGCCGGAGGAATTGGACGAACTCGATCGGCGGATCATCCAGCTCAAAATCGAACAAGAGGCTTTGAAAAAGGAAACGGATCAGGCCTCGAAGGATCGTTTGATCCGCCTCGAAACAGAGCTCACCGAGACAGAGGAGAAATCCGCTATCTTGACGACCCGCTGGCGCGCCGAGAAAGACAAGCTCGGCAGCGCGCAGAAGCTGAAGGAACAGCTTGAAGCCGCCCGCAACGATCTTGTCCAGGCGCAGCGGCGTGGAGAATTCCAGCGCGCTGGCGAATTGACCTATGGCGTCATTCCCGACCTCGAAAAGAAACTCTCGGAAACAGAGGGCCAGAAAAGCGATGTCCTCGTCGAGGAGGCTGTGACCGCCGATCACGTCGCGCAGGTCGTCTCGCGCTGGACCGGCGTCCCGGTCGATAAAATGCTCGAAGGCGAACGCGACAAGCTGCTGCGCATGGAAGACATGATCAGCAGGTCGGTCGTCGGTCAGGCCGAAGCCGTGAAGGCGGTCTCGACCGCCGTGCGGCGCGCCCGCGCGGGTCTGCAAGACCCCAATCGTCCGATCGGATCTTTCATGTTCCTGGGGCCGACAGGCGTCGGCAAGACGGAGCTGACGAAAGCCCTCGCGGGTTTCCTCTTCGACGACGACACGGCGCTGCTGCGCATCGATATGTCGGAATATATGGAGAAACATTCGGTCGCCCGCCTCATCGGCGCGCCGCCCGGCTATGTCGGCTACGAAGAAGGCGGCGCGCTGACGGAAGCGGTGCGGCGGAGGCCCTATCAGGTCGTGCTCTTCGACGAGATCGAAAAGGCCCATCCGGATGTCTTCAACGTCCTGCTGCAGGTGCTGGATGACGGACGGCTGACCGATGGCCAGGGCCGCACCGTCGATTTCCGCAATGTGCTCATCGTAATGACCTCGAATCTCGGCGCTGACTTCCTGGTGATGCAGAAGGAAGGCGAAGATTCCGCCGCCGTCCATGATGACGTCATGCAGGTGGTGCGCGGGCATTTCCGGCCGGAGTTCTTGAACCGGGTGGATGAAATCATTCTCTTCCACCGCCTGCGGCGCGAGGACATGAGTGCGATCGTCGATATCCAGATCCAGCGCCTCGGCAAATTGCTCGCCGATCGCGATATTACGATTGAGCTGCAGCCCGCCGCGCGGGCCTGGCTCGCGGAAAAGGGCTACGATCCGGCCTATGGTGCACGGCCTCTAAAACGCGTCATTCAAAAGACCGTTCAGGATAGTCTCGCTGAGAAAATTTTAGCGGGCGACATCCACGACGGGGAAAAAGTGACGATCAGCGTCGGGGCGAACGGTCTGTTGCTCGAATCGGCCAGACCTTCAGAGACACGCGGCGGGACGGTCGTGAATTTTGCGAAGGGCGCGTAGCTCCCCGCGCACGCAAGAAAGCATGGCTCCAAGCTCTCGGCCTGGGGCCATTTCTTAGAGCGCTTATCGCTTGGGTGGGCTCCCCCAAGCGATAAGAATTCGCTCCACATCAATATGTTGGAGCATGTCTTTTCGCAAAACCGCGCGTAGTTTTGCTGAACACGCTTGTCTTATGACTTTGCGTGTCCGATGGGGCAAAAGGAACCGCTGCGAGAGGATAAGGAAATCGAACCACCGCCCTTGGGCTGTGGACCATTTCAAGCTTATATGCGCCGCTCGATATAGGCCATGCTTCATACGCACGGTATGAAACGTGCTCGTCTGCCCGAATCGACCGCATCGATCAAAGCAGCGGCTTAAAAACCATCCGCACAGCCCAATCCGCGCGTTTTTCTATCAGGGTCGCCGGGATGGCATGGAAGCCCGATAATATTCAATATCAATCGGTTAATCAGTTCAGGTGGTGGAGCTGATGAGATTCGAACTCACGACCTCTGCAGTGCGATTGCAGCGCTCTCCCAACTGAGCTACAGCCCCATCCTATCCGGTGTTTACGTCCTCGCCTGCGCGACTGTCAATTGGGCAGGCGGCGAAGCCCGCAAGAGGAAAGCGGCTCGATTCCATGTCGAACGGGAAAGCAGTTTCGCAGATCCAGGCGTCGCCGCATCGCTCAACCGAGACCGGCTTTTGTCAAAGAAATGAAAACAGGCTTGACCATTTAAAAAAGTTTAACATTCATTGGTCATTCTTGGCTATCGGGAGAGTTTATGCGCGCGATTCTTGACGTCATTTTGTTTATTTTGAACCTTTATTGGTATGTCATCATTTTTGTTGCGATCATGTCTTGGCTGATCGCCTTCAATGTCATCAATATTTATAATGATCTTGTACGCTCTATTTGGAACGGTCTGAACGCGGTCACCGAGCCCTTGCTTCGGCCGATCCGCAATGTGCTTCCGAATATGGGCGGTATCGATATTTCGCCGATCGTCTTGCTGCTTTTGATTTTTCTCATCGAAGATATCATTCAGCGCTATATTTACCCGAACGTATTTTAGAGTCGTTGCGGAGAGATAGACGCAACCGAACCATCTGGTTGATACGCCCTAAAGCTTCAGGCGGCGGCTTCGTGCACATCAGGTCCAATCTAGCCGCGCCTGCCGACCCACACGCTTTTTGGCGAAATAATCGGACGTCAGTTGGCCTTGTCGACGACATCGACATCAGGGCGATCCCCGCCGGGAGCGATTTCCTCGTGCCATTGGCCCTTTTTATCTTCATATGAAATCACTTGGGTCGCGCCGCCGACCGCCTGTCGCGCCGCCGCGTCACGCGCGGCCCTTAAGGCTGCGTCATGCGATGGAAAAGTTTCGGAGAAAACGTCGCCAAGCTTATAAGCCCAGCCCTCTGCATGCGGCACGATTTTATATTTGATATGGATCATCGCATCGGCTCCTGTTGTGCAAAAACCATTGGCTCGGGCGTTTGGTTCCCGCCGCGCGATCACGGGAACTTCCATGCTCAGCTTCTCGTTAGGGGGCAAATGGCAGGAGGATGCCATGCCGCGCGGAGACAAATCGAAATATACGGATAAGCAGGACCGCAAAGCTGAACATATCGCCGAAGGCTATGAGAAGCGCGGCGTCCCGGAAACCGAGGCGGAACGGCGTGCTTGGGCCACCGTCAATAAAGACGATGGCGGAGGCAAAAAACCAGGCGGTTCCGGCCGAGGCAAAGAGACCGGCCATCCGGCTTCGCATCGCGGCGGTGCGATTGGCGGAAAGACCGCGGCCGCGCGCAAGCGGAATGCGGAAAGCCGCGCCGGCTCTTAAAGCGAAGGATAAAAGGTGGCACAGCGAAGTTTCTGGAAGGGCTATCTGAAGCTTTCGCTTGTCACTTGTCCTGTTGCGATGATGCCAGCGACCTCCGGCGCGGAAAAAATCCGTTTTCATACGCTCAACAGCAAAACCGGCAATCGGGTCGAAGCGCACTACGTCGATGCCGGGACCAGCAAGCCCGTCGAGGAGGCCGACGAGGTGAAAGGCTATCAGCAAGACGCGAAGCATTATGTGATGCTCGAAGATGATGAGCTTCGGGCGGTTGCGCTCGAAAGTACCCGCACGATCGACATCGATATGTTCGTGCCCGCGGATTCCATTGATTGGCTTTGGTACGATAAGCCTCATTATCTGGTTCCGGACGATCCGGTCGGGGCAGAAGCCTTTGCTGTTATCAGGCAGGCTATGGCGGCAACGGGAAAAGTAGGACTTTCGCGGCTCGTTCTTTATAGGCGCGAGCGCGCCGTTTTATTGCAGCCGCGCGATAATGGAATTGTTCTGTGGACTTTGCGTTATGGCGATGAAGTGCGTGAACCGGACGCTTATTTCGCCGGTATCAAGCCGCAAAAGACCGAGCCTAAACTGCTTTCGCTTATGACGTCTCTCATTGGCAAACGCACCCGCGATTGGGATCCCAGCATGGTGCATGATCCGGTGCAGGAAAACCTTCAAGCCATCATAGCCGCGAAGCAAAAAGGTAAGCCCGCTCGAAAGAAGAAAGCGAAAGAAGCCGTGCCCGAAAGCAATGTCATCAACATCATGGATGCCTTGAAACGAAGCGTCGCATCGGAGCGCGATAAGGGTTCGTGAGTGTCATGTCCCGCTTAGGATCAGGACCTCATTAGATGCAGTTCTCTATCCCTCACCCTTTCTCTATCCCTCGCGCTTCGAGGCTTCGCCATAGCGCGTTGCTTGCAACTAGCGTCGCATCGCTGGCGATCTATCGCAACAGCGAGATCGCAAAGCAACGCCCTTTGGCTCGCACCTCAGCATGAGGGTTGGGATTGTGCATTTCGCTATCGGGCAGGACGAGGACAGGCTTTGCAAAAAGTCCCTCGATTTCAGCGATTGAAACGCCGTGCTTCTGGCATTTATCGCGGTTGCCGCTGTCCCAATCGAAACCTTTAAATTCCATCTAATCCTTATTATAAACAGGCATTTGCCTTTACATATGCCAATCTAGTTTGTTCAAATTCTTTAAACCTCATGCCGCGCGGCGGTTTTTGTTTTTCTGGATCGGAAGCGGCGCTTCCATCTTGCGGAAGCTGCTCCAAGGATCGCTCTTGAGATGAGAGAGCCGCGCCAAGGCATTGCCGATCGTAAAATAGGCCGGACCGATCTTCGAATTGAGTTCGTCCCATGCGAGCGGCATCGACACAGCGCCGCCCGTTCGCGCGCGCGTCGAATAAGGCGCGACGGCTGTCGCGCCCCGGCCATTGCGCAAATAGTCGATGAAGATGAGGCCTTTGCGCTTTGCTTTCGTGGCGATTGAAATAAACCGGCCGGGGCTTTCTTTCGCCATCGACTCGGCCAAAGCCTTCGCGAAGCCTTTCACCTCGTCCCAGTTTGCCTTCGGCTTTAAAGGCACGCAGACATGAAGTCCTTTGCCGCCGGAGGTTTTGACGAAGGCTGCGAGCCCAACGGCTTCCAAGCGCGTTTTAATATCGCGCGCGGCGGCGATGATCGCCTCCCAACTCACATCTTCGCTGGGATCGAGATCGAAGATCATCATATCCGGCTGTTCAAGAGCCGCGAGCGACGACCCCCAAGGATGAATTTCCAGCACGCCCGCTTGCGCCAGCGCGATCAATCCTTCCAATTGGTCGATGACGAGGAATGGCTCGGTAGCTTTGTCCTTTGGATCTTCGACAAGCTTGATGAAACGATTGATCCCTTTCCACGCATGCTTTTGAAAGAAACAGGCTTTGCTGATCCCATCAGGACATCGCAGCAGGGAGAGCGGGCGCGCCACGATGAAGGGCGCGATAAAGGGCCAAACCTCGGCGTAATAATGCGCGAGCCCCTCTTTGGTGATACCATCTTCCGGCCAATAAAGCCGGCCGGGATGCGTCAATGTCACCCCACTGCTTGGCGGCTTGGATGAACTGGCGGGCGCGGGCGACGCTACCCCCGCTGCTTGCTCCTTCACCACCTCTGTCGCTAGCTTATCCTCGCGCAGGCCATGGAATGACGCATGGCGCAGATGTCCATCGCCCGTCCAAGCGCGGAATTCGACCTCGGCGACGAGCACGGGTTTCACGAATTGAAGATCACGCGCGGCCTCCGCCGGAAGCCGTCCCGCGAAGGGGCTTTTATCTTGCCGCAGCACCTTCAACTTTTTGAAAAGATCGGCTGCGACTTGCGCGGAAAAGCCGGTGCCGACGCGCCCGACATGACGCAGCTTGCCGTCTTCATAGAGGCCCAGCGCGAGCGACCCGATTGCTTTGGAAGACGTCGCTGAGATGGCGTAACCGCCAATGACGAATTCCTGCCGCGCCGTGCATTTGGATTTGATCCAGCTTTTGGACCGGCCGGATCGATAGGGCGCATCGCGCAATTTTGAGACAAGACCTTCGAGACTCAAGCGGCAGGCGTGGCGCAGCATGGTTTCGCCTCCCGCTTCGAAATGCTCGCTGTAACGCAAAATATCCGGCTCGCATGTCATGATGGCTTGCAAAGCCTCCTTCCGCTCGATGAGCGGCGCCCCGCGAAGATCGTAGCCATCGAGATAGAGAAGATCGAAAGCATAAAAAATGAACCGGTCCGATTTTTTGGCGGCGAGATCCATTTGAAGCATTGAGAAGTTTGAAACACCCGCATCGTTTTCGACAACGAGCTCGCCGTCGATCAAAGCGGTGGTGACAGGCAAATTCTTGAAGGCGGCGGAAAGACGTCCGCCGAAGCGGCCTGTCCAATCGAGTCCGCTTCTTGTGAAGAGCCGGACTCTTCCTTTGTCGATCCGCACTTGCAGGCGATAGCCGTCGAATTTAATTTCATGCAAGTAGCGGGTGCTGTCCGGTGCTTTGCTGGCGAGCATCGCGAGAGCAGGCTCGACGAAATCGGGCATCACGGATTTTTTGGCGCCTTTGACCGGCGCTTTTGTTTGTTGAATAGACTCCACAGCTTTCGGCTGCGCGGTCTTCCGCGGAACCTCTTGCGAGGGCTTGGATTTCTTAGCGATCTTCCCCGTCTTCGATGACCAGCCCGGCTCTTCGGTGGAAATCGCGGCCAGATCGCGGCCGGTCTTCACGGAGTCCGGAAGCTCATCCAAAATATCTTTAGCTTTTTCATCATTGGCGTCGTCGTCATCGGCCTTTATCAAAAGCCAATTCTCATGTTTTTCGCGCGGCTTTCCGTGCATTTTGACGAGATGCCAACGGCCGCGCAGCTTCTCTCCATGAAGTTCGAATTCGAGATGGCCTTTTTGATAGCCCTTCTGTTCATCGCCGATCGGGCTCCAGTTCCCTTTGTCCCATAAGAGAACCGTGCCGCCGCCATATTCACCTTTGGGGATCGTTCCCTCGAAGCTCCCATAATCGAGCGGATGATCCTCGACATGCACGGCGAGACGTTTTTCGCCTGGTATGAGGCTTGGTCCGCGCGTGACAGCCCAGCTCTTCAAGACGCCATCCATTTCAAGCCGCAGATCGTAATGCAGCCGCCGGGCATCGTGTTTCTGGATCAGGTAGCTGTGGCCCGCTAGTTTCGCCTTGCGGCCGCGCGGTTCTTTCGTCACAGCGAAATTGCGCTTTTGGCGATAGGTTTCGAGGGCCATTGCGTCAGCCCGCCTTTCTCTGCGACACTTTGTGCGGCTTGGCTTTTCTGGGTACCGCTTTGCGGGGCGCTTTCTGTTGGGTCGACTTGGTTTTCGCGGCAGCTTTTTTGTCTGTGGTCTTAACCGCGCGTTGCTTCGTAACCGCTTTCGTCTTTGTGGTTTCGGCGCTGCGCTTCAAAGCATCCATCAAGCTCACGACATTTCCGCTGGCGGGCGGTTTGGGGGCTTTGATCTTCCGGCCTTCGATCTTGGCTTGCACGAGATCGGCCAAGGCAGCCTCATATTTATCGTCAAATTTGGCGGGATCGAAGTGACCTTTTTTCGTCTCGATGATGTGGCAGGCGAGATCCAGCATTTCCTTTTTGATGCTGATGGCCGGAATATCCTCGAAAGCGTCTTGCGCGGAGCGGACCTCGTAATCGAAATTCAGAGTCGTGGCGACAAACCCATGATCATAGGGTTTGATCAGGAGGGTTCTGATCCGGCGAAAGAGAATGGCGCTGGCAAGTGCCGCGACTTTCTTTGTCCGCAAGCCTTCCTGCAAGATGGCATAGGCTTTGTCCGCGCCTGGCCCGGCCGGCACGAGATAATAGGGCCTATCGAAGTAAAGATCGTCGATCTGATCGCAAGGAATGAATGAGTCGATCGAGAGCGTCTTATCGCTTTGCGGAACCGCGGCGGCGATCTCATCCTGACCGAGAATGACATAATCGTTGTGGCTCGTCTCGTAGCCTTTGACTTGATCTCCGCGCGCGACTTCCTTGCCGGTTTCAGAATCGACGAATTGCCGGTGAAGCCGGTTGCCGGTCTTTCGATTGAGCATATGCAATGAAACGCGCTCGGAGGCCGAAACGGCCGTATGAAGCGCGACCGGGCAAACGAGGTCCCCGGCTTTCAGATAGCCCTTCCAGATCGCTCGGGGTGCCACGGTGAAACTCCACTTTCAGCCGGTATAACGCCAGCCTAGCTTGTGCGTTCCATATCTGCCGGGAACGGAACTCCATGCCTGCCGTTGCCAAGACCAAAGACGTGAGAAGAACAGCAGGAGATGAACTTGAAACAGGATTTGGAAGACGATCTTGAGCACCGCATTCGCGAACGCGCCTACCGTCTCTGGATGGAAGAGGGCCAGCCCGAGGGCCGCGCTCAGGACAATTGGGATCTTGCGCGGGAACTCATTGCGATCGAAGACAGCCAAATGGCGGCGACCCGGCCTATCCGGAACGAATTGCCGGGCGAGCCTATCGAGCCCCTCGAAGCTTTGGAAAATGCGGGTGAGTTTCCAACCATGACGGATCAGGGCGAAATGAAAATACCCCGGCGGCGGCCGTAAACAGTCCCGCTAAAATCTGTCTTTTGGCATGTGTCCTCAAAACAACGACTATGTGAAAAACTCGGATTTTTGTACTTGCCAATCGGCCGTTAACTTAAGTTGATGACGCACGTTTTACGAGAGTGGATGGGAATTTTTCTAAATATAGAAATACATAATCTAATATAGAATAGGAAATACTGTCCTTGTGCCCCCAATAGAAGCGGTGATTTAGGAGAAATTGAAAGAACAACTGTGCCGGGGGCGTCAATGCGTATTTCAACAGCGAGGTCTAGCTCTTTATCTTCCTCACTTCGGGTGTCTTTGTTCCTGAGTGTGCCTGCTTGGTGTTTCTGCCCGGCGAATGAAGCGAGCGCTGCCTGTACATCTTCTGCGAATTTATTGACGCTGAACTGCACTGGGACGCTCACCGCGCCAATCACTGTCTATGATGCGGCGGCGGCGTTTCAGCCGATAGCGGGCGGTAATTCCTACACGCCGGCGAACCCTGCCTACCCCGCGGCCAGCAATCCGAATAATCCTGGCTATAATCCAAATCCGCCGAACGTCGTCATCGACTTCGACAATACGGTCGTCTACAGCACGGCGACCAATACGACAGCCAATGTGCTCGCTGATCGTGGCATGGTCGCTGCGAATTTTTCCAATAGCGAGCAACCTGTCAATAATATCATCGTCAACAACGCAGGCATGCTCAGCCTGACGACTTCGCAGATCGCACAAAGCGGCGGGGGCCGTATGGACGTTCTCGTCAGCGATAGTCAGGTCAATAGTTTCACGGTCAATAATACAGGGACTGTTTCTGTCACCCAGAATTATTTTAGCGCCTTCAATCCCGCTAATCTCACCCTCACATCGAGCGGTTCACCAGCGACCTATACGGCGAAATATAGCGGTGCGACTATGGCAGATATGGCGGACTTTTATAGTGATGACAACACGAATGAATATACCGTCAACACTGCAGCTGGCGCCAGCGCGCTCGCGACAGGCAATTATGCGACGGTCGTCTATGGCCGCGCCGATACGACGATTACAAACGCCGGCACGATTGCCAATATATCGTGGTCGGCGGCCGACTCACTCCAGGCCGGTCATTGGGCCATCGCGACCTGGGCTGGCACCGATTACGTAACGGCACCCAATACGAACCCAGATAGCACGATCGTTCTTCTAAACGCAGATGGCACGGTTTCTATCTCAGATACGTCGGCGACAACGATCGTAAATAATAAAACAGGTGTCATCAAAGGCGACATTCTCGCTGTCGATGTGACACCGCTGGTCTATGCCGCGAATAATGGAAGCTCCGCCGCCGTCAGCGGCGGCAACGCTGGCCCGCGTGACAGCAATATCGAAAACTACGGTCGTATCACAGGCAACTTTTACCTCGGATCTGGCATCCATGTGCTCGACAATGCCCCCGGCGCGACGATCGACGGTAACATTAGTGTCGATCAGCGCGCGAGTCAGGCGTCTTATGCGACACCCAATGCGGGCAGTGCCCCAGGAACCTACCTGAGCATAGGTGGGACGGATTTCAACGGAAATGCCTGTTCCGCCGCGGGGACAAACACAACCGACGCCGGCTGCGCCGGAACACATAACGTCCTTGCGAGCTTTTTCGGCGGCCGGTCCTTCACCTTCACAAATGAAGGCACATTCGCTGGAAATATCACTATCAACGATCAGCGGGGATCTGTGAACGCCATCACGCTCACCGGCAGCGGCTATACGGGCACTATCGCAGCTTTGAATGGTACCGGCTCGAATTCGCTGGTCCTGAATGGTGTCACAGGCTCGGGTATCGCTAGCGTTCAAAACTTTACCGATCTCAACTTGACGATGTCTAATGTTACGATCGCAGGCGGTGTGACACTTGTCCCCGATCAAAATGCCGCGACGGCCGCGTCTACGATCGAGACCATGATTTTCGGCCGTGGCGGCACGGCGGGAGCACCATCGGCCAATCTTGGCTCGATCAATGGTATGCTCTCGTTAGGAGGAACGACGGTGATCACTCCGGCTTTCGCGGGCATCGCACGCAATGGAGATGTCTATCAGCTAGCTTCGGCTGTTAGCGGCGATACCGCGAATATAAGCGTCGTGAACACAAGCGCGCTCGTGACGATGACGGCGAACACATCGACCGGTGCTTTGCAGCTCGATAGCGCGGTTCGAAACGCAGCTACGGTTCCGGGAATTTCAAATGCAGGCGCTGCCACGCTCAATAATCTTCTGTCCTATGGCGGCAGCAATGCCCAAATCCAGGCGCTTGGCGGCGCGGTCGAGAATCTTAGCTCACTCGCGGATGTCAGAAGCGCAGCTGAACAATTGCGTCCCGAGGTCAATGGTTCCTCCATCCAGGTGCCTCTCGATACCGTCACGGCTTTCCAATCGCAAATCGGCACGCGTCTCGATTCGCTTTTCTTCGGGGCGCTGCCAAGCATGCAGGGACGTTCGGCGGATTATTCACCGCCACGGCAAACTATCGTGACCCAACCTCAAAACGGCACCTGGATAAATGGTATCGGCGCCTACACGCAGCAGGAGACGACCGCTGGCGTTGCAGGATATAAGGCGGACACAGAGGGGTTTATTGGCGGGTATGACCGGCTCTTTCAGAATATAGTCCGTTTTGGCGGTGCTTTCGGTTATGCCAATAGTTCCATCAATGACAACAGTGATTTGAACGGGCGCAGCGATA
>Ga0116230_10005581_pt1 | contig 12349 bp, 9 predicted proteins | sample S1TSphfallax_3_FD_88678 | JGI IMG/M metagenome (GOLD analysis project Ga0116230, IMG submission 88678) | Host-associated microbial communities from peat moss isolated from Minnesota, USA - S1T2_Fd - Sphagnum fallax MG | ecosystem: Host-associated > Plants > Peat moss > Unclassified | place: USA...
CGTGAGCCATGGGGAGGGTCTTTCTGATCCTTTTGATCCTTGTACACCCAAATTTGAAATGCGTCTGAGTCTTGAGCCAAGGAAGGTCTAATGCAGATGTAGTTGTCGATGCTGGGTGAGGTAGCATATCAAGGCTATTGTAAACGTGTGTATATACTCAAATTTTTTGCTCAGATAGGTCGAGTTTTTGATGGATTGTCCGATTCTGTGACCGATCCGTTCGAGGCAGGAGTAGCATGACTCTGTACAATTTTTGATGAATGCAATGCAAGCTCTGTGGCTATGGTCTGAGTGGTGATTGTGAATATGATGTAAGCGGCGTGTATGTGAGGTACTGTGTGTGCACTCAGGCTGCGAATTGAGCAGGATCTGAGGGAGAGCAGATGCAGTGGTCACGAAAGTCGGGGGGGGGGAAAAGACCTCAGAGACTTGGTTAGGTAGAGGGTTTGTTGAATTTGTCAGGGTGTTCGTTGGTAGATCGCACCCACTCTCTTTTGGTTACACCTACTTTAAACATATGGTTTTAAAATATAGTTGCAGCAAAGTCAAAGAACTTAAATATAATTAGTCATTCAAGTAAATAATATTTTAAAATTCAATATATCGAGGCCTACTTGATGGCCACTTTCCATTTATGTTGCAAGGTAATTTTTTGGTTTACTTTTCCATGCTTGAACCCTTTAAGATGCTAACCCAGTTTTGTGACACAATGGTGTTGTGTACACTTCGCACCTTGAACCCTTTGCACTCCTACCACAAGTTGAATGCTTGGATAATCTTAGAAGATTAAACAAAAAAATAGAGACATTGCCTAAAACCTAGATTAATTGTACAACCAAGGCATCTTTAGATACTTTCAACATGGTAGATAGTTCCATAGTTTTTTTGGACCCATCATGTGGATCCATATATCATGTACACCAACATAATGACACACCAATAAGTCTATTGGATTCATGTTTTATGCAATATCTAGTCCAATGCAATGTCAACCATGATCTTATAGTTGATAGACCAAGTCCAAAAATTTCAAAACCTCTTTTGAAAATTGTTGTAAGCCTTTATTGCAAACTTTTGTGTGCAACAATTAGTTGAAATAAAAAAAGCCTCTATTCCCAAAAGAAAACTACCAACATTGTTAATCATCCTTGTTTGCAATCAAGGTGTTGACCATGTGCATGTAGACACAAAGTTCACAACTTCCAAATTTGCACAAGTTGCTATTATAGCCAATACAAGTCCAATAGTCTACATTCAAAATGGTATAGTCTACAATTACACTCGTTTAACACATCCACTCAAGCCCTTCTACATGGTGGAATTATCGTTAATGGCCCATTTGGATGGACTACTAATTGCCCGTGTGACAATAACCTTCCCTTTCTTCAATGCATAGTTTATTAAGAGGTTAATTCCAAGTTCATCCTTTTTTTGGGGGGTCTTGGCTTCTTGTGAGTTCCAACATGGAGTTTGGTAGCCCCATGAATAGATTCCTCTGCAAGGTGAGGATTCAAATTTCCAGACCCCACTTCTTGACATAACCCCTTCTCTTTTGGGTGATTGCTTTTGTCTTTCAAGTGATTGTTTTCAGAGGAATTAGTGCCCACAATGGGCATCTTGATGATTTCACCTAGGTCATCCATTCCAATTTCCTACATAGAAAACAAATCATTGCCCTCTTTGGAAGATATACCCATATTGGACTTCTTGCAAACTTTGCCCATTTCATGTATTTCAATTTCTTGCATAAGGTTCAAAAGAAAAGAATCACATACTGGACCTTCAAAAGGGATAAGTACTTGCTCTTGAAGAGTATGATCTACCTGTTTCACCACATGTAATGGGTCAACTATGCCATTCAAGCCATGTAGTAGATTATGATTTCCAAGTTGTAGTCCAATGTCATAGTGACTGCTATTAATGTGAGTTGTGATTTGGGGAGGTGGCACACAAGAATTACTCATCCCCAACCTTCATGTGTTTGGTTGTACATTTTCTTTGTCCTTCCTATCCAACACATCAAGTCTATCTTCAATAGAAGCAGGTGTCAAGCTTGTTGGAATTGAAACAGGTAGTTGTGACATTTTTCCTTGTAGCTCATTCTAGAAGGCTTACTCACCATCCACTTGAGTGGATTCATCAATTCATGGAAGGAGCGCTTGAGACCCAACTTCATTAAAACCATTTGATAATCTAGCATGGACAAATAATAACAATCTGCCAATAAGGTCTACTTAGACATAAAGCAAATGAACATAATATATTTTAGAAGTATAGAACTTGTAGCCATTGCTAGCAAATAGGTATGAGATACTTGTTCACTTGGTAAATCACTTTACTTACTAAACAACTAGAAAAAAAATAGTAGCAAGAAGCTTACAATATAAAACAAACATAAACCATGTAACCATGTAGTATGAACTAATCACAAGTAGACATCCTACTTGCTCAAGGTGAATGATACTTTACCATTTGAACAAATAATAACAAGCAATTTACAAATGTAAAATAGACATAAGCTAGAAATAAACATGTAGTAATCAACTAATCACAAGTAGACATCCTACTTGTTCAATGTGGATCATACTTCACCCTTTGAACAACTAGTAGATAAACATCAACAAGTAGCCTACAAGTATAAAACAGACATAAGCAAAGTAACCATGTCATAATGAACTGAGTATAAGTAGATGTACCCTATTTGTTCAAAGTGAATGATATTTTACCATTTGAACAACCAATAGAAAAACACCAACAAGTAATTCATGCATGTAACACTTGCATCACAAGTAACCATGTGGCAATGAACTCACCATAAGTAGGTGTGAGCCATACCAACATAGCCATGTTCGATAATTTTAATTTTTAAAAGTTGCATCAAGGATATTTGAGTGTGATAAGGTTATTAGGGGTTTTTAGCAACTTCATGTTAGAATAAAGGATGATGGATGCGCATGGTTGTGTGTGGGGGTTGTTTTCTTTTCTGAAATACAATATTGGTGAATAAGGTGTTGGGTTAGTTTTTTTCTTCAACAAAAAGTTGGTATCCATAGTGTGAGAACCTCAGTTGCATAATTAGGGGTGAGAAATCTCTAGAGGGTTGGGGGTAGAAACAAACACCAAAATTCATGGTGTGCAGTAAAACATTGGTCTTGTTATAGTATTTAGTGAGTAGTAAGGATGTTTGAAATTCATGAAGCAGTTGAGAGGGGTGTCAATAAAAGGTCCAATATAAATAGAACAATCTTCAAGCCTTATAAGCATAAGATTAATTCAAAACAACTTAACGATTAAATAAACAAGCTAATAGGGCGGCAATGGCAACATGAATTTCATAATGAATGAAAAAATTATTTAGATTATGGATAAGTTGAACGAGGAGCTACAATTACAAGTTGAGTCTTGGGCTGTGCCACAATGATAATTCATAACTGCAAGAAATTTAGGACGTGTCGAATGGTGCAAACTAAATAGTTTGCTTTGCTATTGGGATGTAGTCGACGAATCGAACCGTGCAACCAACAATATTGTCCAACATTAGGAATTGAAGACCATGTGAAAATAAAGGTGTCTTAAGTCTTTTAACAATATTCATAGACAATTTTAGGTTCATCACTAGAAGCAAGGTTAACTTGCAACAAAATCATTAGGGTGCAAGAGTTCAGAGAAATGTGATAATACTAAGTTCAAGGGGGATCGACTTCAAAATGAGCGCGCACTTCTCGCAGTTCGGGATCTTCATCACAAGGATGTTGCGTTAATGTCAAATCAATAAATGACTTCGGAATCGATTCTTCATTCACTTGTGTAGCTTGAGGCCCATAAGATGTGGCCATATGCAACACCATAATTTCAAGGAAAGGAAAAAAGATTTTCAATCAAAATTAGATTGACAATTAATTTGTGGAAGACTTGTTACATCGAGATGCATGGTCGTAATTTATAGGTCAAAGGAAAGGAAGGAAATGCATAAGTAACAACTTAGAACCATGGTAAAGTAATATTAAAGGAAAAAATGAAGTTTTAAGTAAAAATTGTTGGGGGGGAAGTGGGAAGAATTGAAAAGGTGCTTCTCCTTTTCCTTCCATTGGCCACCAAACATTGGAACCTTTCAAGGGCCACCAAACATTGGAACCTTTCTGGCCACTAAGCATTAGAACCTTCCATTGGCCACTAAACATTAGAACCTTCCTTTAACCACCAAACATTGGAACCTTCCAATGACCACCAAGTTGGGATCTTCTTTCACCTTTTCCCTTCTCCTTCTCTTAAAAAGGGCGAATTTGAATCATTTGGGGCTTTTTTCGGACATAATTTTCGATTCAAATCTTGAGAATACTTATTTTCACAACCTTTTTTAGTAGGAAAAAAATGATTAGTCTTGGTAAATGGCAGGAAGAAGGACAGTAGTACGGATGTTGGTAATAGTTTTGAAAGAATGGAAGTGAATAGGGATATTGTTGGGAGCTTGAAATCTTAGAGAAATTTCACAAACTCGTTTGGATTTGATAGCATAATTTTTTACTGGTTTGAGTGCAGAGCTTAGGATTTGGTAAGAAGGTGCACCTTGTAATTACCTTTTTAATGAACTAAACCAAGCTAGATTTGAATAACCCATGTGTTAGGAATAATATTTCAAGTGATTGGTGGTTTGCAGCCAAGTTAAACTTCCTACCTTCGTAAAACCCTTTCGGGTTTAGAGCACAACTTATTATTGGCTTAGTTGTAGAGCTTGGAATTTGGTAAGCATATGTGCCTTGTACTTAACTTTCTAATGAGCTAAGGCGAGCCGAATTTGAATAATATATGTGTTAGGAATAATATTTCAAGTGATTGGTGGTCTATAGTCAAGTTGAATTTCCTACCTTCGTAAAACCCTCTTCTTTAGTAGCACAACTTATTATTGGTTTAGTTGTAGAGCTTGGAATTTTGTAGGTAGATGTGTGTTGTAGATACCTTTCTAATGAGATAAAATAAACTAGATTTGGATAATGTATGTGGTAAGAATAATATTTTAAGTGATTGGAGGTTTGTTGCCAAATTTAGCATGGTGTTGAACCTTTGGTTTAAATGAATGACAACATAAAAATCTAGGATTTGGATTATTTGAGCTTGGAAATATATCTATTAGTTCTAAATTGTAAATGATGCATAGGATGTCGTAACTTTAGCCTTGGGCTTACGACCAAAGCAAAGGCTTGCAAGGGTGTGGGCTAAGAGGGAAGCCCAGGAATCACATTTCATGCTCTTGGGAATGTAGGAGAGTGTGAGGGAATGAACCTTCACACTCCCACTTTGGGAGTCGAAGTCCACATGGACTCCCGAACCTTCAAAGAGCAATTGTAAGGGTCAAAACCCATTGGATTGAAGAATTGCTTATATCATTGGAAAGATCTTGGAACTTAGATGTCTAAAATGGTCTCGCATGACTCATTTGACACTTAAAACACAAGTTATGGCCAAAAGAAGGGCCGAAAGTCAAATTGACAATTTGACTCCCAACCACTAAAATTGAATAATCGCCTCAATTTCCTTGCATTCAGATGGCGTGCAACATACCATTGAAAAGCTATTGAAAAGGGCTACAATTTTGCTTTGGACTTCATCTCAATCGAAGGTCTTCACACAAAGTTATGGGCCCTCAAAGTTGCAAAAGTCCCAACTTTGAGAAATTTGGGACTCCCACTTGGGAGTCCCAGGACAAAATGACATTTGGGTGTTGGTCCCGTGGCTAGGCACAAAGTCTATTATAAGGGGGAAGGTGGTGACGTCCCCCAAGTCTGGATCGTGGTGAGTCTTGTGAATCTGTGTTTGCCCATGGTTCGTCCGTGCAACAAAGTGCTCCAACTACACATTAACCAACTTTTGATTTGGTTTGTATAGGTTCGTGTGAATAATTGAATTACTTGTCAATTTTCCTAGTCTCATCCCAGAGCTCTAACATGCCCCTCTACCCCCAAAATGTTGCGAGCCAAAGAGCATACCTTAATTCCTTCTCCTTTTGTTTCCTTCACTTTTGGATTCGCAATTGAGTCCATCAAGGAGCTTGGGGGTGCGTCATAGGAGGCAAACTATTTGGTTTCAACTACAAACGTAATTTAACATCTAAAAATACACTTTCATTTTTCTTTCATCGATAGTTTATGTATTTTCAAGTATAATCACTTCATAGAATCGGGAGTGGAGGGACAAAAAGTCACCTCAGAATAAACATTAACACTTATACCAAGTATTCGTAGAAAGCTTAATTCCTAGACCTATCAAAATAAAAATCATGCATGTCCACTTGTAGCAAATAGCCAACATGTACATTGGTCGCATAAGTCTTGATTAATCAAGGGATGTCAAGTAAAGCTAACATATACTAATTAATAATAATAAGTGAGAAGTGCAAAACAAGTATATGAAAAGGTTAGGTGTTACATGGTATGTAGTTGAAAACAAAATTCAGCCAAAACAATTTACTACAAAGGTATGTAATTGATTGTAAGTATTACAAAAAGTGGACATCTAGTTAGAGGACAATGTTATGTTCAAGTGTATTCAAAGGTGCAAGAACACAAATCAACAAAAGAAATGTAGTCTTGAAATTTACTTACTAGCTGATGAAATTGACCCTTGTAAACTTCTCATGGTGTTCCATGTCAAATTATTGCACCCCTTTTCTTGCTTGGGCTTCTTGAAAACAAGAACTAGCCAACCATTCAACTAATAACAACTTCCCACATTTAGGAATAACATAATGGGTGGGATTTCTTTCCAAGTGCAACCCAAGACAAAATGAGTGATAGGTACATCCACAAGACAACACAAGGATGGTGCATTTAAAAAACTTTTCGCAAATAAGGTAGGTAGTGATGATGATGCAACTAGGACTCCTCATGGGCATGGTCTTTAGGTCATTTACATGCAATGGAAAACTTGATACATTAGACCCATTGGACATAAGGTGGATCTACTTCAACAAACATGCTACCCATGTTTTATTGCAGCTAATATGGAGATCGAACAAGGTTATTTGAGTTGTCATATTTTCCAGTTGAAGAGAGGTGTCATTATGTTCCTTTTCAATAGTCCCAAATTTGTCACGTTCTCTCTTCACCAAGACTTGTTAGACCTTATATTCAAACTCAACAACTTGTAAATCCTCCATAGACTTTAGGACCATGGCTCTTAACTTGGTTACAATAACATGGTCAATATTGGCACTTAAACTGTGATTTAAGGTTTCACAGTTCATAACTTCTTGTTGTGCTTCCTTAGGTTTAATTTCCAATTTTACAAGGTCATTTTGCACACCCTTTAAAAATCTCTTCCTATCTAGCAAATTTGCATGCAATGAGAGTACTTACCTATGCAAGTCCTCCTTTTCATATTGCATGGTAGAATTCCTAGGAGGGAAAATATGCCTTTGGTGCTCTATAACTTCTAGTCATTTCTTCACCATTGTAATCTAGTCTAGTAAGAGAGTGAAAGCATGATAAAGTGTACAACTAAAAATACTTGCTAGTCTATTTGTCAAATGAACAAAAAGTAGGACTAAAATCCATCACAAAATTGTTATACATTTAATCTTTTTAGTTGAATGATAAATAATGAGATACTTTTTCATTATTATGCATTAATTTTGAAATTTTGCATTATAAAAGTAGGTTTCAACTAAAATTTGCTAAATGCAAGTAGCTTTTAGAACCTACTTTCTATAGTGTAAGATTTGATTCAAGTATGTGTTAAGTATATTCTACCAAAGAGAAAATAGATTTGTTTTTTGGTGATGCCCTTGAATATACAATGATCTTTATGTTATAATTTCATACATGTATGTTTCATTAAATTTTCTAATGAAAAAGTAGGTTTGAACACCATATTGACCAGTCAATTTCAAACCTACTTATTCCCTACTTTTATTATTCCAATTTTTTTGAAATTTTGTAGTTGATTTTTAATTAGCCCAATTAAGGGCTCAATAGTTTCAAAATGAAATTTAGGTAAAATTTGAATATACTTTCTTGTGTTTTTGTGCAAATTTTCCTCTTTTTAAACTTGATATTTCTTTGTCAACTTTTTCTATATACTTTACCATGTTTTCACCCAAGAACATTTGAACTTTTTTAACCCCCTCCAAAACAAAGCAATCATCTCCATCATTGTTGAGAAGCATGGTTTTTTCACATTTGGTAGTTTGCCCAAAAGAAACTAAAGAGCCAAAAAACCTTTTTGAAGACACTTAAGGCTTTCACACTCATCTGTTCATGGGTGGTATCGTATGCATAGTATGGCCAATTGACTTTACGTCCTTTGTGATGAACCAACCACCTTCACAAGAATATTGTAGGAAAATCTTTGTTGGTGGGAGTGTGAGCATACATAGCTTCATACAATTCATGTAAGGCCTTGTAATCGTGTTCATTCAGGTAGTCACTCACTCTTGCTTTCCATCCATTTTGCTACCTTTTTCCAAACACAACAACCACATTGTCAATGGATACAATATAAGTTAGGTCTTTCCAAAGATCTAAACCTTTGGCCTTTAACTTCAATCTTGATGCAAAATCATCAACTGTCTAGTTTGAATGACTTTGTGTATGGTAACCCTCTCAATCTTCTATCTTTCTTTCTTGCTCACAAGATCCTCTTTCACATTTTCATTTTTCATAGTCAAAGGTTTTCTCTTCAAGGCACAAGGCATTTTGAATGCCATCCTAAACAAAGCAAAACACTAAAAGCATAAAATTCTTCACACTTTGGGGACAAAGAAACCAAGAACTCTAATTCTGTTTACAAATGTAAAGTTCAGGTGACTCAATCTAAGGAAATACTTTATTAGAACCAACAAAAAATGGTAGAAGCAAAGGTTGAGCTTTGCCTACAGTGCAATGTATTTAAAAGACTTTTGAAATTTGATGAAATCTAATGAACATACACAAAACTTAAAAAAACACTTCAAATGAAAAACTCAACAAACTTTCCAACAATTGATGCATAAAAATAAACAAAAAGCAAAGAGTTCAAGGTTAGAAGTTTAAACTTGGTGAGATGGAACTTCTAAAGTTGTTGGCGAGCAAGCAAAGGAGGGAACCACTACAAGGTTCACGATGATAATGTTAAAAACGACTCTTGTCAGGCTACACTCTTACATGCTTTACACCCTAAAACTTGCACTTTAACGATTTAAACCCTACATGTTGATAACCTAATGCTTCTAGCTACCTAAGCCCTGCACATGGTGGGAGACAATTTGAATTACTAAATTTCAAAAAAAATTACTTGAAATACTACTTACTGAGAGTTAAAAGGTTTCCAGCTATCTATTTTACCTTGTTTGGACCCACCAAAAGAACTCCCACTTCCAATTCCAAGGCATCTTAAATCCCTTCAATTCTCTCATCTTAAATTCATTTGAATTTAGCTTCAGTATTCCTAATCTCACTTAATGATCTTCTACTAACTGTCCATTTTGTTTCTATTGAATCCCCTTTGTTTAGTTTGTCCAAAGTAAACAACTCCTACCCAAGTTATTCCCATGCATCCCAATCTGTTTGATTATTATAGTATAGTTCTTCCCTTAACAAATAGCTTCCTATGTTTGATTAATGTTGGCCTCTACATGCTTGTAGTAGTAATATGGAGGTAAGGTTCTAGTCTCACTCAAAACATAATAGTCAAGAATTGGTTGTTTGGCTTATGTTGTAAACAATTGGCCAATTTGAGGAGTTGTTCATAATAACTCCTTATAAATTTGTTCATCAAAACTTTGCTTGATAGTACACAAGTTCATATAAACTTGTTCATTATTTTGTACCTTTTGATAACGCTTACAAAATGTTTGTTCCAACTCCTAAAAAATGTAGTAGGGGTGACTTTGTAAATAGTTTTCCTCCATTCAAATATTTTGTCATGTAAGGTATAACTCAACAAATTGACGATGGATGCTTCTTGCCACTCACCTTAACCCAGATTGCATGTTTGAACACCCAAACATGGGGGTTAGGATTAGATTTAGGTTCATGATTGGGATATGATAATGCCTTTTGTAAAATGTTACTATCATGCCTTGGTGGAATGGGTGTTGGAGGTTGGTCATGTTACAAAATCAAGCTCAACTAGTTAAGTCTTCACTAGTTACCAGAGTAGGAGAAAGTAACTAGGTTATTTTCATGGTTATTACTTTCTTTATCTAGTTTAATTGATTTATTTTTAGCTTTGGCTTTATTGCTTAAGTTTCTTAGAGTTGATGTTTTGGTTTTTTTCCCCTTCATTGCAAGTTTTGTGTTGTGACAAGAATTTTAGTGTGTTCTTGATCTTATGCTTCTTGTCTGTGAGCATTTTATTTTGATGTTTTTAATTGTCTTGTAATATAAAAAAAATGTACTTTGCACTTGATTTCCTATTTGTTAACATGGTATTAGAGTGTAGGTTGTTTGGTTAGAAGGTTGAAAGAGCTCTAAAGCTAGAAAGTTTCTAGAGCTAAAACTTGAAAGTTTCAGGTTATTCCATAAGAGTTTGTCAAGTGCAAAAAGAGAAGAGAGGAAAATAAAGAGTGTGAAAAGAGGAAAGGAAAAAAAAGGATGACATTTACAAGATTAAAAGTTGTGAAGGTCATATTTTCAAATCTAGATTTAGACCTATTATCACAAGAGCTTAGAGTGAAATTTGGAGAGATTTATAAAAGAGTACAAGGCACTTCTACTTCCAAAATTTCAAAGAAAAAAAAATGTTTTATGAAAGTTGTGAAAATTTGAAGATTTTGGCCCAAATCTAGGTTTTTTGACCATATCATTTGTACATGAACCTTTTTGGATATGTAACTTTTAGGGACTATAGATCACAAAAGAATAAATGTGTTAATTTTAAAAAAAAATCCTTTGGATGAGAATTTAGAAATATATGAAGATCAAAAGTTTTAGTTTTAGTTTAAAAGCCAATTTCTTTTGGGAGTGATATCTTCTTGTTGCCATGATAAATATAAAGCAAAATTTAAAAATAAATGTGGAAGAAATATATTTCATGTGTATCTTAAAGTCTCAAAGTGGTTGGAGTCGATGAAAAGAAGTTAAAACTCATTTTGTGTTTGGGTCTTATTTTAAAGTTATTTCAAGGGAGTAGTACCAAGATAGATCCCATTTGACAAAGTCAAATAAAATTTCAAAGGTTAAAATAAACATAATTATTCATGTTGCATCAAAATTTGATATTGATTCAAGTTCATATGTGAGTGGTGGAGGTTTGAGAACTTGTTGGTGATAGAAACATATTTTGAATAGATTTCAAAATAAATGTTGCAAGTGGAGCAATACAAAAGGAGAACAAGGGAATGAGTTTGGAGGTTGTGGAACACAAATACATCTTCAAACAATTCATACAAAAATATGATATGCAATCATGCATTTAACACCATATAATATATTATTTGAAATACATATATCTATTTCAAACTTATGTGTAGTGTAGAACTTAGTATAATACTTAACCCATACACATGTATATATTACCCAAATTATTAAACCCTAACCTTAACCCTAGGATTCCAAGGAAGGCAAAATCAGCCTAGGAGAAATTTTAATGTTGCTTTAAGAAATTGTAAACCTTCTTTCTATAATTGCAATTAATAAATTGGAAAAGAACAATTTCCAAGTGTGAAAATTTAGGATTATGAATTTCTTGATGGCCTAGGGCTATTTGTAGTTCATAACTAGTGATGAAAAAGAACCTATTTTCCTAGAAAACCCCACACCACAACAAACTCAAGCCAAAAAAACTTAACATGAAAAAACTAAAAAAAATTTGTATTAGTTTTTTATGGGCGTGTTTGATTCCATGATTGTGCATATCCAAGATGCAAACTCACCCAAACAAGCTTGCGAGACATTGGTTAAAATCACTAGTAGAAATCAGCCAAAATGTAACCACTCCATTTACGACTACATGTGACTTGTAGTTGTTTGCGACTAGATTTGAAAATATTTGCAACTATAACACCAAATTTCAACTATTTTGGTCATTCTCACAACTATGATGTAACTATTAGAAATTTCATCCTATTGGTTGGATCGATTTTACATTTATTTTCATCCATTAATAGGTTGATATGTCTTATTAGTTGCAATAGTCACCAAATTAGTTACATCTTAAAGGTATTCTACAATGACATAGGGTTGTATTTTAATGCATGTACTAAAATTATCTATATAAAATATGCATACGTATGTATATTGTTCATGTAATGAATCTCAAAATTAATATTTGAACTTTGAATTTTTTATTCAAATTTGAAAATTGTTATTTCAATTGTTTAAAACATTATTTGAATTTCAAATTTTTGATTTGAATATGATATTTTCAATTTAAA
>Ga0116230_10005585_pt1 | contig 12344 bp, 10 predicted proteins | sample S1TSphfallax_3_FD_88678 | JGI IMG/M metagenome (GOLD analysis project Ga0116230, IMG submission 88678) | Host-associated microbial communities from peat moss isolated from Minnesota, USA - S1T2_Fd - Sphagnum fallax MG | ecosystem: Host-associated > Plants > Peat moss > Unclassified | place...
AAGGATCTATATATGAAGGAAGGTTGTTTGTTTGTTTTGTTTTGTCTGTCCTTCCTTATGAGATCCATCGAACTGGGATGCTTCAGATTGCGTTCATGGTCTCTTTGGGTTGCTCTCAACAAGGAGGGGTGCAGTGGCTTTGTTTCATGTTGTTTGGAATTGCGTTGTAGAAGTTCTTGAATATTGAATGATTTCTTTACTGAAAATTAAATTGAATTGTAGCTGAAAGTTTCAGAGGAATTGGAATGTGCTTTCGGTGTTGTTGGAAAGATCTCGATGAGCAGGATTTAATGGGATTTATTTGGTAAGATTTGGATTCAGATTGTGGCAGATATTGATTTTAAAGTGATTTCTGCCGCTGAAAATTCAAATAAATTCTAAAAAACCAGGTTTTGGAAAGAAAACTCAGTTGAAGACGTGGTAACACTTGAAGGCGTACCATTCAATTCAAGCATGATTTCCTTTCATATTTGGTTATTCAAAAAAAATAGATACATACATTGCAAAACAATCTTCACATGTTTAGTTTCCCTATTCTGTAATGGGCCAATGGTACAGGCCACACTAGTTCTAATGAAACAGAAAGAGAGTTGGGTCACACTTGTCACATGAAACTAAGATGTTCAAAATCTTTTGGTCTACAAGTTGAACAACCAAATGAACACATTGTCAACAAATGCATTGTTTATCAGTCAAGTTTGAACCATCAACCCCAACAAAATAGTGGTTTTGACCAGTGTTGTGTGGATCTTCCTTTTTAAAGAGAACTTTGGTATTAGTTTTGGCATTGTTAAATTTATTTCGAGGTTCTGAAGGTGGAGGTTTGAGCCTAATTATTTCAAATTTTAAACCTTCAAGCCCTGTTCCAAAATCAGGTGCAATTCCATGTACATATTACACACTCCCCAATGCTAGAGATTGCATGGGTACAAAGTTTTCCAACAAATTAAAATAAAGAAGGTCGACATAGGTATAAAGATCAAAAACTAGTTTAAAAATACCCAACTATAAAGGTATATGGATCCCTGATTTGACAATTTAAAACAATAAATCAAAGAACCTACCCTAAACCACCCAATTCTTGGCTGACTCTTTCATGAAACCTGCCTGTTCTTTGAAAACTTTCAAAAACTGGAGGTTATTCTGACCAATTTTGGAGCAAGGAGACACGTCATTGCCCTTTATTCCATTGTGTTGAGATTCTATGCTCCTCGCATTTGGGCCCTAGTTTTGCAAAACAAGAGGTTCTTGTCGGTGTTGGGCAGTTATCAGGGGTGGTTCTTAGGATTCACAACTGTGGTTCTCAATAAAATAAAGACCTGGTTCTGGTATATATAACCACAGTTTTCAATTTTTTTGGGAAAATATTGAATAACCTGCCATAAAATTGCTAGGTCATTGTTTGTTGGTTCATTCACGAACGCCACTAGTCCTCTTAGGGTTGTGAAATAACCAGAACCAAAACCAGTGGAGGTTGGTTGATTCTGATCTTTTCAAAGAATCGGAACTGAAGGTTCTGTGATTCTGAAATAATTTAAAAACCAGAACTGGTGGTTCTTTATGAATTCAAATAACCACACACTGGTTCTTCTCTATTGTGCACAACCTTTCCCTACAGTGGAACAGAAATGCCCATAACACTTTATGCTTCTACTCAAGAAAATTTTCATCTTGAGTAGTAAATACATAAGAATGGGTTACAAAAGTCTTTTATTGGTGTAAAGAATGGAGTTAAATAGTAACCAGAGATTTGAAGGATGGAACCCTTCTTTGCAGCATGGAATCTTTCTTAGGGGTGAAATCAATACCCGGGTATTTGCTGGGGTGCCACCAGGATATTTTAGCATTCCTAGTATATTAACATGTTTTTTCATATATATATGGGATAATGGTTGTAGATGGTGTTAGAAAGGATTTGACTGGATTGTCCCATTGTGGTTGAGCTAGTAAGCGTTACGAAATATCATTGTCTGGATATGGAAATTTTGCACTTTTTAATTGAAAAGTTCTTGAATGAGCACATTTTCTTGTGTCCCAAAACACACACTTTACAATGGTAGAGAAAAAGTGAAGGGTTTTGTCACATTGTACTGGTTTGTTTTTCCAAAGAGTTCTAGAATTTCTTTCTTATTTTATGATACATACTAAATGTGCACACGTGCCTTTGTTCAAAATGGACTTCCTCTCTTACATGAGTACTTCCTTTCTTAATCTAGATTCCAAAAAGCTTCTAGACCTTTCACACCTCACCAAGATATGTTAGGTCAAGGGAATCCAACCCATGACAACAAAGGTGTCTTTGCACCTCACCAACATATTTTCTGTCAAAAGAGTCCAACCGACAACATCAAAGTTGTCTTTGCATCCCACCAACATATTTTAGGTCAAGATAATCCAAGCCACAACATCAAAGTTGTGTGTTACACACATAATTTGTAGTGGATTAACATAGGCTTAGAAGATCATACTTACAGTGTCCATCACTAGTTGTACTAGAAGGCTGCTGCATGGCCTCCATGTGTGACTGACTATGCTTGTTATGGTGGCAGGAACTGGACTCTCAGTTGAACATGACATTAAAATATTCCAAAGGGACATTCCTGGCATGGAAAATGGGTATTGAATGTAATTAGGCTTCAAGAGTATACAAATCTTACTCAAGAGTAGGTAGTGCAATGGGAAATTAACATTAAAATGTCTAGTTAGCCCCAAAAAGTCGAACAAATCCACCATATGTAACACCAGTGTTATCAAATGATTCTAATATTCCCTACTTTTCCCCTTCTCGAAACAGCTTACCTAACCTTGAGTAAAGGAAAACCTCCCAAAAAAAAAAAGGAAAAAAAAAGGTATGCAGTGATTAGGAAACTGGGTAAGTCTAAAATATTTACCAATCAGGTAGGGCACACAAAAGGGTGAAACTGGAGAGACTTACCAACTGGGCTGATAGTAATAAAGTCTCCAGTGTATATTTCCCCTAGTATTTAATTACCGACAAGTAATAAATGTGCTCAAAAGACTTACCAATACTCCCTCAAGTTGCAACTCCTAAGTCCTGAGACCTATTTATTAGCTCGAAGTTACTATGAGCTACTTGTTTACCCCCACTATCCTCTTCCATTTCCTGTGCTCATTATTTTGCCCTCCCTCCCATGCGACCATTGACTTGTATTTCTTAAACGCCACTCTTGGCACACGCCAAAACCGGTTTCCCAAAACCTATAAAGCAAACCAGGTGGGGGAACAAGCAAAAGGAGGAGGGTGAGCTGCCCGGACGGTAGTATGCCCGGAAGTATCCTTTTTAAAACCTTATTTTCCGGTTCCCCGCCCCCCCCACCTAAAACAGTAGCTACTAACTAGGTAGGTAGGTTGAGGGCTCTTTTCCGTTAGGTAGGGCGGCCGGGCCACCCGTCGTCCCGCGCTACATATGCCTGACGCATTCATGTTCCCATACGGAGAACGCGCGGCCGCGATGTTTGGCTGCACCCCCGGCACGCCCGCACGCACGCAGCACGCCCGCACGCGCACACACGCGCGCGAGAGAGCGCGCGCACTGCCCCCCTCTCTCTCCCCGCATCGGCCCGCAGCCCAACGCTAAAGAAGAAGTAGCACCGATATACGTTTCCCGTGGCACCCTCAGTGCATGCAGCCGTCCATGGCAACGCAGCAGAAGAAGCCCATGATTCTCGCTTCCTCTGCAAAGCTTTCGAGAAAGTGCGTGCGCGCATGCGCTGCTGTAGCCGTGCCATCACTTCTTCTCCTCAGGTCTCTTTGGCCTTCTCCCTTCGTGCTTTGATCTGTGTGGACGCACGCAATCTGCAGGCTGATAAGGTAAACTGCTGCTGCGCTACTCCCTTGTTTCTGGGAATGTTTGTTGTTTTTGGGCGAAGGGCGTATTTGGAGGTTTTTTTCTTTTTCTTTTTTTTTTGGGAAACTCCAGGGAGACAAGGGGCCGAAGAACGGAACTCCAGAGGGTGAGTGGGTTGGAACTCTGGTGGATTAATGTCTCTTATCCGCTGTTGTGGAGTTGTTGTTGTTCTTCGTCTGCGTCTTTTGTTGCTGGAATTTGTCTAGTGCTGCATGCTGCTTGTCGTAAGGTTTTTGTTGGTTTGCAGCTCTCATGTCAGTTAGTAGTGCATGCTCCGCTCGCTTTGTAAACTCTTCCTCATGTTTCGCTTGTGTGTCGGACAAAGTTTGTCCTAATTGCAGCAGCAGCAGCAGCTGCTTCAACTGGGGATCTCTTTGGTTCTCTAGTAATTTCTCTGAATCAGTTGGAGCTAGCTACCGCCTGCTCATGTCTCCGCCTTGACCGTGCGCATGCATTGTCTCTGCTGCAGCAATTCATTCCAGTACTGTCCGTTCAGTCGAGTGCAGCAGCAGCATCTGCTCACGACGGGTCGCAAGAAACAACTTCCCATCTTCCATCGCACAGCACGCTCATGATCACACTTGAATCAACGAGTTTTTGTTTTTCTCCTTGGGAAGTGCACAGCTGATGAGGCTCCTGAGGAATCACAAGTTGAAGCTCGTAATTGGGGATGCAAACAGCAGCAGCATTCTCGAGACGAGGGTTAACTCCCATGAGCTTGAAGACTCGTCTCCGAATGTCCACTGCCCGCCGTCGAAGCTAAGATTGATCAGGCGGAGAACCAACAAAGCCAAGCCGGGGGGAGGAATCATGTGCAGAGTCGAAGAAGGCGAGCTTGAAAAAGTCTAGAGATCAAGAGCTCGCTTGATCGATCATCGAGTACTGCAGTTGCCTGAAATTTTGCACTGGAGAAGGATTTACAAATTTATCATGACGTCAGGAACGCGGCTACCGACTTGGAAGGAGAGGGAGAACAACAAGAGAAGGGAGCGGCGTCGACGAGCCATCGCGGCCAAGATCTTCGCGGGCTTGCGCTCGTACGGGAACTACAAGCTCCCCAAGCATTGCGACAACAACGAAGTCCTCAAGGCACTGTGTGCGGAAGCTGGCTGGATCGTGGACGAGGAAGGCAACACCTACCGCAAGGCAAGCACGCACACGCCCCTGGAGCTGATCTCCACGCTTGTCCTCCTCACTCCATTCTTCCACCCTAGTCCCGCCAAAAACTTCTCCTAGGGTTTGTGGGTAGAATGCGTAGAACGCTGCAATATGCATTCCCCTCACAAACTCGATCTGCCGCTTGAGCTTCAAGAACTTTTCATGTGAATCTTGTGCTTGTTGTTGGTAGACAAGGAGATAGAGCTTTATGGGTGTGTGTGTATTGCTTGCTGCATGCTGCAGGGAAGCAAGCCACTACCATCATCTGAAGATCAGCAAATGGACGTTGTATCTCCATCGCCATCAGTGAGTCCAACCTCTTCGTCATATCCAGGGGCAGTAGCAGCAGCTGGTCAACATGATGGCTGCACATCGCTCATACCATGGCTCAAAGGCTTGTCTTCAGCTTCTGCAGGTCCAGGTGCAGGAGGAGCTGCTGGTAGTAGCAGCTGTGCTGGAACTGCTACTACTGCTAGCAAGTCTGTAAGCAGCAGCAGTGCTGCAAGCTTACCACCTTTCCATACAGCCATGCATGTAGGCTGCAACCACCACCATCACCACAACATGAACAACTCCTCCAGCGGCATCTCTGGGGGCAGTGCACCAGTCACACCACCTCTCAGTTCTCCTACTGCCCGAGGCATTCCTGTGAAACCTGATTGGGATGCCATTGCCAAAGATGGTCTTCCTGAGTGTCCCACACATGCATTCTCTAAACATGTTGTCAATGCAGTTTGGTCAAGTAATCCACCAGTCCATCCAAGCAGCTTCCTTGCCAGTGCTGCAGCAGGAGCAGCATCAAACCTGCAATCACACCACCACCATCACCTGCAGCCTGCGAGTTACTGTGACACTCCAGACGGTTGCCGCACCCCAGCAGATCATGAAGTGGAATCAGATTTCTCTGCAGCAACAACAACACCAGCTCCTCTTCCTCTAGAGTTTCCACACATGATCTGCAGGTCGACCAGCTTCAAGTGGGCAAATGGGGTTCGAGTGCACACAGGACCACCAGGCTCAGCTCTAGGGTTAACATCCACATCATCAGGGACTAAGGATTCCAGCGGCATGAGTTTGGGTCCCAGGAGCTTCCCTGTTGCAACAACAACAACAATGACCAATGCCCAATCTGAAACACCAGCTCTGCAGACAGGTCCTTATTGCAATGCAGCTTGGCATGGTGGTGGTGGCTCCCCTGCTGCTCCCACCACCGCACCACAAGCTGCAACAAGCACCATGCCTGGTCCTGGAATGGCACCTGCAAGGCTGTTGAATCTGGGGCCTGGCTCTAGTAGCAGAAGAGCAGACTGCAAGCTTCATATTGACCTAGAAATCATCAGCACAGATGATGTTGCACAGGATTGTTCATTGGATCACCATCATCATGATGCACTTGCAGAGTCGAAGAAAGTATCGGTTGCAACAAAGGTCCCAGATGAGTTGGAGCTCACATTAGGCAGCAGCAGAAGCAGCTCAAGTCTGCAAGCACCACCACCAGTTTCTTGTTGAGTTAAACAATCTTTGCTGCTGCTGCTCAGCCATGGCTCTCTGTGCAGGCAAGCTTCAAAATTAGGGCTTTGGTTTAGGTTTAGCAAAAACAATTAGTATGTGTCGTAGTTCAGATTCTCTGCATGCCGGCAAGCTCCAATTAGGGTATGGGTTTAGGTCTAGTAAAAAAACTAAGTATGTGCCATGGTTCTCTAAGCAGGCAAGCTTCAAAAGTAGGGTTTTGGGTTTAGGTTTAGCAAAAAACTCTAAGTATGCACCATGGTTGTCTCTGTGAGATCCAATATTAGGGTTTTGGTTTAGGTTTAGCAAGAAAAAGTTAGTATGCTCCATGGTCCTCTGTGCAGGTGAGATCCAAAAATTACAGTTTGGGTTTAGGTTTAGCAAAGAAAAACTAAGTATGTGCCATGGTTCTTTATGCAAGCTCCAAAATTTAGGGTTCAGGTTTAGGGTCTAGCAAAAAATCACTAACTATGCACCAGACCTTCAATGCACAAACAACAAGGCCCATGTTTGTGAATTTCGATTTGTAGCTCAGCATTGACAGGTGAAGTCCAAGGTTTAGGAGGCTCTCTGCCAGAGATTCTCAATTTGTATGTAATCACTCTGTGAAATGTATGAACCCTGTTCCAACTATCTTCCAGTTCTTTCCTTGAGAGCTGAGCTTTGAGGTGGAGACACCCAATTCCTAGCACCTTGGACATGGAATACAAAGTGTATATAAATTTATTTATATTTATTAGTCCTTCCTGCAAAGCATGATCACAATTGGATAACTAGTAAGGAGCAGATGGTGGGCGGCCCAAATTTGAAGGATCATTATCTTCTGTAGCTGGTGATCCTAGAGTCTGGTGACTCTTGACCACAGGCAGTTCTAGTCTTTGAAACCTTATATTTGGCACACCCTTTTTCTTTTGTAGTAATCTGGATTTTGGTCAAATAAATTGCATACATCTGACTACGGCATAAGAATTTTTCACACATTAATGATTATGTGGTGAATTCATAGTAAGGTTTTTTCCTGGGCAAATCAATTGCTGTGGTGCAGGAATCAACATCAGAATTGAGCTCAATCAACTCAAACAAGTAGTGTCTTCTATGGCAACCATTTTTTCAGAACTGATTTCTGTGGCCCAACTGTAGAGGCCTAAACTCTCAGTATTTGGGTGATCATGTGATTTCAAGACAATGTGTTGGTGGTGTCTAGATCCTTGACGTTACTCCTAACGTTGTGGATTTGGAGGCTAGTTTGTTTTACAAGCTGTTTGGAATAACACGAGTTTGTTGGCATAGCTAAATAGCTCAAAGAAGTCTTCCTCACGCCTCTGATCACAAGTATACATTTCTGCTCATGTGACACTAATGCCTTCCAGGTTCAGGAAGGTAATCCTCAGTTTCAGAAGTAACCCTTGTGGTGGTTGTCAAGTATTTATTGCAAAAAAATTGTTTCTTAAAATTATTATTCATTCTTGAAACAAACAGTTTTCTTTTTCAGACCAAGATTTTGGTACCTGATATTTTTTTTCGGAGAAACTTTTGGACAAATCTGTTTTTTAGTATAATTTCAACTAAAATTTCTATTTTGGGGGAAAGAGTCATTAATTTTTCAAGCTCTTTTTTTTATTTTAAAAAAAAAATTCCCTGCTTGGAACCTAATTTTTTTTAAACATAGGGGCTGTCAAGGCAATTGCCTCTTCTTTAAATGGTGTTGAAAATGTAACTATGAATTTTTGTGGGCATTCAAACTTCACACATTGGATCCAATCCAGACATGCTATTACTCCAAGGGAGTCATTTGTGGAGTTAGACTTGAACAGAATTTGGATCTGCTCAAGGCAAGCAAGTGAAGATCAGTAAAACCAATTCTGAAAGGTTTTTGCCTTTCTTTGACCAAAACAGTTCGGAATTTTTGGTTTCCTACCGTAAATTTGACTAGTGTTGCAAAAATATTGGAAAAATTGACCACATTTCCCATATCAAAATTTTGAAAAGGAAAGAAAGAAAAAACCTGATGAAGACATATTACAGGTATCCGCAAAGTTAAAAAAAACACAGCACCAGCACCAGTACACATGTTTGGTCGTAAAGGGGTTGAGATTTCTAAAAACAGCGAAGAAAAAGTACATTGGGTTTAAACAAGGACTGAAACTCAGATGAATATCATTTTCATCCAGTCTTTTTTTTTTCCTTAATTGCCTTCAATCAATCACTGCTGTTGTGTGTACTACAGGTACAAATCATTTCAAACCTCGTGCATTTAATACTTTGCAAATAACAATATTTAGAAGTTGAAAGAAGGGTTGGAAGATGAAAGAAAGGCCCAAAAGGAAGGTCAGTTTACAGGTAACTCTATTGTGAGAAGCAAGACAATGCCCAATGCCCATATGTGTAGAATCTAGATACTAGAACTGTGCTGACATGGTACCGCCCTAAGAAATCAATCTAGCCCAGCATGGTGCTTTCTTTGCATGCATGGCCCATGGCCCTAGTTGAGGTCGGTACTAATGCGGTGCATGTACAGAAAGAAGTTATCATCCACAGTAATTGAACTGAGTGACACATTATTAGGTTCTCAGGCTTCAAGTGTGTGGGACAGTCAGAAGTCTCCTCCTACACAACACTGAAAGTAATGGGCAACCATGCTGCCACCAAGTGAACCAGCAACACACCAGGGGTCCAGAACACCACATAAGATGGATGGTGTGAGGACAGGAAACTCTTGTTTAGTTGTGTCTACCGTCGGTCCCTTAGGTGGGGTTACCTATGCATTAACCCATCAACATGCATCTACTTACCTTCTTAGTAGTCACCAAGTGCTTTATCTACTTACCTACCTACCTAAATAGTAGCCACTTTACATTTCCTACCAATTTGCTTTTATACTTACCCACTTATATAGGTGGTTAGTTACCTAGGTCGTGTGAGAGGTGGAAGTAGGAAGGTTTACAGAATAGGTTACCAAGGTTCACCAGATTGGAAGCTTAGTAACCTTGGGTCCTTCGTAACTCAGTTCTGATTCATCCATGACTCAGTCATAATGGGATTCTGATGGACGGTGCGCTGGTGGGTACTGGGTCACATAATCCTTCTATGGTGTTGGTAGAAACTGGTGCCAGGAATGAGACACAAGTGTTTTGGAGCTTCTGAAACTCTCTTAGGATGCCCTACTTGCTGGTTTTAAGTTTTAACCAGTGATGGGCAGGTATCAGCAATTGCGTCACCCCGCATGGTGAGCAGGATGGTCCCTACTGTTCATTTAACCGTGGTTCTCAGAAAATGGAAAAACTGGCTCTGATGTATAACCAGGGTATTAAAATCTTGAAAACACACAAATCTACTGCCTATAAAACTGCTGGTTTTTCATTTTGTCTTTCATGAAAATCACAGGTTCTTTGAGGTTTTAAAAAAACCCTGGAACTGGCAATTCCTGATCAGCATTTTTTTGGTGAAAATTTGCCAAAATGCAAAAAGAAAAATGGCAATGTGAAAGCCTTTTTAAAATCTGGGGTATAAATTAAACTTTTCTGCCAAAATTTGACCACTGTAAAACGCAAGTGGTAAGCCTACAACATAGGGCTGGGATCCATTGTAACCTAAAACAATGTCAGGAATTTTCTATGGATGAACGCAGATGGAAGTGAAAACTCTAATGTTGGATGGGTGGCGGATGATGACAAATTACACAGCAGTTATGCATCATGAGGAATTGCAGATGCCAAAAGTACAATATCTTGTATTTGGGTGTTGTTTTGTTTTTGTGTAGGTTAGTATGTTTGATGTTTATTTTTCGATAGAGCAACGTGGATGAGCTAGTTTCGATGATGGAGCGGATTCCTTGTTGTGTTGTTGATGGTCTTTATGGGGAATGTGAATCATAGCACTTGGTGATGGTTGGTGTTGATGCTTTTGGGAAGTAGGAAGATGGCGTCAAGGATGAGCTATATGAAGGAGGTTTCGATGGAAGATCAAGCATGCATTTGTTGGAAAGAACTAAGTTTTATTTCAAAATTGTGATGTTGCTTTGAATATGTGTTTTCTGTGTCTTAGTTGTGAATAGTTGGGGATGAATGCCCTTCCATGGATCTTTTCTTCTCTAACTTGAGGCATGTTTTCCGCTATGCCATGAGCTTCAAAAAGAGAACATGAGGTCTAGTGTCTGCAATTAGGGACCAATTCAAGGGAGTTGATGATGGAGTCTAAAGATTTCATGAGCGGTCATGGTGGTAGTGGTCATTCTATTCTGGGATTTCAGAAATTCTGAGGGAATATGTCAAACAATCTATTTTTGGAAAAAAGTACCTATGATTAGTGGGAGCTCTAGAAAATTAGGGATCAATGGACATTGAAAGGTTTATGAAAAAAAAGTTTTACAATGTCTAGCCCCATTTTAGTCTATGTCAAACTCCTAATGAAAGAAATTTGATGGGAATGGGGTATCATTGAAGATGTGGGGTTTTGTTGTTGAAAGATGAGTTGTCACATTCATGACCAGTTGGCTTTTGAGAGGAAATCATGAATGATATGATCCCTTGAGGTCCATAATCTTTAAATTGCATCATTAAAAGTAGTAGGATCACTAGTTTAAGAATAGGATTTGATAGGATTTGTTGTAATTTTTTATGTTTTTTGGAAATAATTTGTCACAACCTTAACATTGAATTCAAGACTAGGTACAAAGTGCAAAGGCCCATGAGGTCAAGAAAGTGTGTTTGGGTGTGAAACACATTTTCACAAATGTAGGAGAGTCCAAAAGATGAAGCCCAATGATTCCCAAATGCACTCCCACTTTGGGAATTGCACTTGTGTAAGAATCCTAAATGTTTATAGCCTTGGTTGAAAAGGCAAACAAGCACCAAATTGGGCCCCCAAGATACCATTGAAAAGGTTTTGAAATTTAAATGCTTAAGTGCCCTCACATTATTCATTTAAACCTAAAATGCACAAATTATGATCAAAAGAAGGGTCAAGAATCAAATTAAAAATTTGACTCCCGACCACAAATCCCCTTAGAGAAGGGATTAAATGATATTTGATTGGGGTGTGCAATACACCATTGAAAAGATCTTTTTGAACGTTATAAGATATTTTCCTTGTGCAATCCAAACAAGCTTGTTTTGACAAAGATATGAGCGTCCAAAGTTTCAAGACAACAAGAATCCCAATTTTGGGACTCCCACTTGGGAGTTCGGGAAAAAGTGTCATTTGGATGTAGCCCCCATGGAGAGTCATAGAATATATTATAAGGAGGGGAGTGGTGCTTCTTCCCAAGGTTGCGAACCGTGTAAACCTTGTGCTTGAAATTGTCCTTTCTAAGTCTATCACACCACTTGCATTCAACTTGCACTAACTACCTTCTTTCCTTGATTATGCAAGTTGATTTTACCTTGAACATTTGCTTGTGAGATTGTCCTAGTCCCATCTTAGAGCTCCAACATGTCTTCTTACCCTTGAAGTGCTAAAAGTTAAGGAATGTGCCTCGACTCTTTCCTTTTTCCATTGTTTCACTTTGGGACTCACATTTGGGTTCCTCAAGGAGTTTTGGGGTGTGTCATAATCTACAAAAATTTGTTAACATGTCTTGAATATGTTAAAGAGTGTCATGATAAAATCACCCTTCTTCTTTTTTAGTGACACCATTACCACTTTGTTGCAAATGATAAACCATTATTGCCAACTCCAACCAACTCCATCACAACCTTTGCCATCTTTCTTATCGTTAGATAGGGGCCACCACCATTGCCATCACAGGGCAATGTCCAACACAAAGAACTTCCTTGCCATGAACTTGATCCCCATATTGTTTTTCCAAACC
>Ga0116230_10005586_pt1 | contig 12342 bp, 10 predicted proteins | sample S1TSphfallax_3_FD_88678 | JGI IMG/M metagenome (GOLD analysis project Ga0116230, IMG submission 88678) | Host-associated microbial communities from peat moss isolated from Minnesota, USA - S1T2_Fd - Sphagnum fallax MG | ecosystem: Host-associated > Plants > Peat moss > Unclassified | place...
CCGCGCCAGCAGGGGCTTCAAGTCCCAATGAGCCATCATGCCCAAGGTTCCCTCGATATGGCCGGTAGCGCCGATCAGCAGGCTATAGAGAGCGAGCCCCGCCTCATCGATTTTTGAGCCCGTATTCTCGATCAAGCGCGCCACGGCCCCGGGCCTGCGCGCACGCCGCGCGAAAAGCTCGATGGTGAAAGGGTTCAGAAAGAGGACCTTGCTGAGGATGGAAAAGACCTGGCCCGCGCTTCCGCCATAGGGTCGTAGCGCCCCATTCAAGCTGACGATTCCGCCCTCGCCGATCCAGCCCTGCAGGCGCATATGCAGGGCGATTCCGGCGCCGGCGGAATGGGCGACCGCAAAGTCCGGCCTCATCTCCAACGCCTCAAGAAGGGCGCGCAGGGCGCGGGCCATGCCGGGGAGGGAAAGGCCATCCCCGCTTGGCGTCGAAGTGAAGCCATGTCCGGGCAGGTCAGGGGCGATCACCGTGAAATCGCGGGCCAGGAGAGGCGCCACATCGCGCCAGGAATGGGTCGCCGCGCCGGCGCCGTGGATGAGAAGGAGGGGCGGCCCCATCCCCATGATCTGGACGTGCCAGAGCACCCCGCCGGCGGCGATGAAGCGGCTCGCCTCCCGGTTCGGCCAGGTTGCGCCCTCCCGCGCCCAATCCGGCTTGCGGCTCATTTGAGGACCTCTTGAGGTTTAAGTTCGCTCGCGCGCCGCGCCGCGCCCCGGGGCGACCTCGCTGATCAGATCGGCCATGGCCTGGGCCTGGACGAAAGGCAGGGGCGCATAGACAGCGCCCATGGCCCGGGCCAGGCGGTCGCCATCGGGCTGTGGCCGGGGGGAGGTGTCCACAAAAACGGCGCCGAACCCCGCCGCCCGCAAGGCCGTCGCCGCCGTCAGGGCGTCCGCCGCGGCCGCCGCCCGTCCTGGAGCCCCGTCACGGCCGATATTCGCCTTCCCATCCGTCAGGAGGACAATGAGCGGGGTGCGCTGCTTGGCCTTTTCCCCCTCGGCCAGGGTGCGGGCGGCGTCGATCCCCGCCGCCAGGGGCGTACCGCCGCCGCCGGGCAGATCTGCCAGTTGACGCTTGGCCCGGGTAAGGGAGCGGGTGGCCGGCAGAAGCAGTTCGGCCCCGGCTCCGCGAAAGGCGATCAAGGCCACGCGGGAGCGGGAGACATAGGCCTTGGCGAGCAGCAACTCCACCGCGCCCTTGGCCTCGGACAGGCGGTTCAAGGCCGAGGAGCCCGAGGCGTCCACGGCGAAGATCGTCGTGCTCTCGGGATCCTGAACAAAGCGACGGATGCGGAAGTCCTGCTGCCTGACCTGGACCCGAGTCGCGCCGAGGCCGCCGCCGCGCAAGGTTTGCCAAGGCGCCGCCGCGCGCAGGGTCTCGACGAGATTCAGCCGGTCCCCCGGCCGAAGATCCCCACTGCGCGAACCGATGGGCCGGCCCCGGCGCGCCGATTTCGCCTTGCCTCCGCCGCCGCGTCCCGCCGCGCGCGCCTTGGCGGCGTCGCGCAGGGCCACTTGGGCGAGGAGGTCGTCGGGCAGAGCGGCCTGGATGGCTTCGATCATCATCTCCGCGTCGCTTGGTGGGGCGTCTGCCAAGGTGTCGTCGTCGGCCGGATTTGTCAGGTCGGGGGGCGGCGCGGCCTCGGCGGGCGGGGGCGGCGGACTTTCAGCAGCCTCCATATCCGGCGTCGGGCCGGCCTCCGGCGGCGCGCGTGTCGCCCGGGGCGCCAAGACCAGGCGCGCGGCGAGTGCGGCGTCCTCAGTGTTCAACTGTGTGCGTCCGCGGAGGGCGGCATGGACCCGCGCGACCCGCAGCGCCAGGATCGGCGCCCGAGGCGAGGCGATCCCCAGCATCTCCGCCGCCTCGCAGAGTCCCCGGATGATCGCGTCATCGCCGGGCGCGCCCTTGGCAAGGACCAAGCGGGCCTGGGCCACGGCGGCGGGATCCGGCGGCGCCTGGTCCAGATCCGCCTTTCCGACGTCCTGAAGCCCGATGCGGAAGGACAGGCGATCCAGCAGGGTCTCCGGCGCTTGCTCGTCCGCGCTCAGACCCTCGTCGAGGGCGATGAGTCCCAGGCGAGCGGGCAGCCGCATCGCCACGCCGTCGCGTTCGAGCACCGCCTCGCCCTGGTCGAGAACAGCTGTCAGATGCGCCGCGCAAGCCATCTCCACCCGCTCGGCCATGGGCAGGATCGCCACGCCGCCGTCGCATTCCGCCAGCAGGCCCCGCTGCGCCACAGGGCGACCCGCGGCGAGGCTGGCGGCCAGATCGAGGCCGCCCAGAAGGCGATCCTCGCCAATATGGGAGGGAATGCGGCGCAGGGGAACGCCCGGCGGCAGGAGGTCTTTCAGCCGCGACAGCCAGAGATCCCGCGCGGGGCCAGGACCCGATCGGAGCGCCACGCCGCCCAGGCCCGTCGGATCGACGGCAAATAGGGAGAGGGCCAACACGGCGTCGGTCCAGGCCGCAGCCCCGGCGGCCCCGTCGGTCTTCGCCCCTTCAGTCACGCCGCGAACATGTCGTTCATGGCGCGCTCGATGCGAATGGTCGAGCCGCCCTCATCCAGCGGATTGCGCCGCAGCCGGTGGCGCAGGGCCATGGCGGCGATCTCGCGGATGTGGCTTTCATTCAGGGTCTTGGCGCCTTTCAGGGCCGCGAAGGCCCGGGCCGCGCGCAAGATGGTCAGTTCGCCGCGCAGGCCGTCGGCCTGGGTCGCCATGCAAAGGCGGGAGGCTGATTCGAGGACAACGGTGGGGGTGTCGATCTTGCTGACCCGCGCGCGCGCCGCGAGGAGCCGGTCGCGGACCTCGGCGTCGGCCTCCGCCCAGGCGGCGGCGAAGGCCTTGGGGTCGCGATCAAAGGCGTCCCGCCGCCGCACCACCTCCACGCGCTCAGCCAAGGTGGTGGGTGTCTTCACCTCGACGGAGAGGCCAAAGCGGTCGAGAAGCTGGGGACGAAGCTCACCCTCTTCGGGATTGCCGCTGCCGATCAGGACGAAGCGGGCGGGATGGCGCACGCTCAGGCCCTCGCGCTCCACAACATTTTCGCCCGAGGCCGCCACGTCGAGGAGCAGGTCCACGAGGTGGTCCTCCAGCAGATTGACCTCGTCGATATAAAGAAAGCCGCGATGGGCCCGGGCCAACAGGCCGGGCTCGAACCTCTTTTCGCCCCGCGTGAGGGCCGCTTCGAGGTCCAGCGCGCCGACTAGCCGGTCCTCGGTGGCGCCGAGCGGAAGGTCCACCACGGGCGTGGGGATGGGAATGGCCTTGCGCGCCTTGCCCGCCAATCGCGCGGTGCAGGCCGAATCACAATGGGCGAGGTCGCCCTTGGGGTCACAGTGATAGACGCAGCCCTCGACAGCTTTAAGGGGGGGGAGCAGGGCGGCCAGGGCGCGGACGGCTGTGGACTTTCCCGTCCCCCGGTCCCCGAACACCATGACCCCGCCAATACCGGGATCGGTGGCGGCGATAAGCAGGGCGAGCTTCATCTCGTCCTGACCCACGATCGCGGAGAAGGGATAGGCGATACGCGCCGTCATTCGCACTCACAGTTTGGGGATAGGGGCAGGATAGGCGTGCGGGACCCTTTTGGCGTTAAATGCGCCGACGCCGCAAGTCAGCGATATGGCAGGGAAAGGACCCCACGAGCAGGAGGGCGATCGCGGGCCACGCCACACCGGTGAGGGCGCAACGCAGAGCCAGGGCGAGGAACGCCCCCGGGGCGAGGGCAAAGATCAGCGTGACCATGCGCGCCCTCCGAAAGCCCCGTCCCGCCCGCGAGGCGAGCCAGACAAACTCCAGACACATGACGGCCAGAATGACGTCAATGGCATGGCCGCTGGCGAAAAATGCCGTGATCACGCGAAGGGGCCGTTGAGGCGCACAATCTCGGCATTCAGCACCGAGGCGATGGTCACCCAGATCAGATAGGGCGCCAACAGGGCGCTGGCCCGCCAGCTAAAGCGCGCCAGGAAAATGATCAGCAAAAGGACCGAAGACCACAGAAAGCTGACTTCCCAAAGCCCCCAGTCAGGACGGTGAAGGCGAAAGAACAAAAGGCTCCAGAGAATATTCAAGAATCCGTTGAGGGCGAAAAACCCGATCATCCATTCCCGCCGCGCCTGGGAGAGCGCCTGGCGCCAGGCAATCACACCCGAGACCGCGCAGAGCGCGAAGATGACCGTCCAGATGGCGCCAAAGGCGGGGCCGGGCGGCTGCCACGGGGGCTTGAGGAGATGCTGGTACCACGGCCCAAGCTCGGTCAGGCTGCCCCCCGTCGCCGCGACAGCGATGGCCGCCGCCGCCGCGACCAGGACAGGGCGCGTCCGGCGCCATCCGGCCGACATCACGTCGTGGAGAGGCCCAGCAGGTGCCCCATGTCCTTAAAGAAGATCCGCGCGTGGGCCGCCGGATCAGCGCGCACCAGTTCCTTGTTCATATAGGCCTGCCAGGTGAGGCGCTGGACGTCCGGGTCAGCGCACATCTTCACGAAACCCTCGCGGCGCTTGTCGCTGCGATACCAGAAGTGTTGCATGATCCCGAGCACCCAGAATGTCTGGCCATTCGACTTCATGAAGCGTTTGCGCGCCTGACCGAGAGCCGCGGCCTTGCCGGTGTCAAGAAACGTGGCGACCGCCTCGCCCGCAAAGCGCCCCGCCACCATGGCGTAATAGATCCCTTCCCCAGACGCTGGCGCCACGACTCCGGCGGCGTCGCCGGCGACCACGATGTCGCGGCCATTGTCCCAGCGTTTCAGGGGTTTCAGCGGAATCGGCGCGCCTTCCCGGCGCAGGGTCTCGCAACCTTCGAGGGCGCTGGCGGCGCGCAAATCGCGGATGGCGCCTTTCAGGGAAAAACCTTTGCGCGCGCTACCCACGCCCACGCTGGCGGTGTCCCCGTGCGGGAAGATCCAGGCGTAGAAATCCGGCGATAGCTTGCCCTGATAGAAGACATCGCATCGGCGGCCATCGAATCCCCCCTCGCCCTGGGCGGGTGAGCGAATGATCTCATGATAGGCGAAGACGCAGGGTACGCGGTCCGCGCCCTTGAGCGTCTGGCGGGCGACCTGAGAGCGTGCGCCATCCGCTCCGATCACGGCTTTGGCGCGGATTCGTATCTCGCCAGCCTTGGCGCCCGCGCCCACCGGGCGGTAGCAGACCAAGGCCCGGCCGTCGGCGTCACGCTCGATGCGCTCGAAGACCCCAGTCCGGCGCTCAGCGCCATGCTTGGCGGCGCGGTCGCGAAGCCATTCATCGAAGGCCTCACGATCCACCATTCCCACGAAGCCCCCCTCGATGGGCATATCCACTTCGCGGGTCTTAGGAGAGATCATGCGAGCCTGCGAGGCCTTGGCCACGATGAGCGAATCGGGAATCTCGAAGTCGCGGATCAGGCGAGGGGGAATGGCCCCGCCGCAGGGCTTGATACGCCCAGCGCGGTCCAGCAGCAGGACAGACCGTCCTTGTCGCGCCAGGTCAGCCGCAGCCGTGGCGCCGGAGGGCCCGCCGCCGACCACAACGACATCAAAGACATCGTTGGGCAAAACATCATCCGCCGAGAGAGTCATGAGTGAGCTCCACCAAGGGCTATGACGCCGGATCGCGCCTCTGAGGTGTTGGACAAGCGCGCCGGGTCTGGCGCGAGGCGGCTGGCGAGAATCGCGGCCACGAGAAATAGAGCCGCTTCTGCGGCGAAGACCCAGATAAACGCTGGCTCTAACTGGTGCAGGGCGCCGCGCAGAGCCTCGACGCCTGTGGCGCCGAGAAATCCGCCTATGGCGAAAGCGCCGGCCTGGGCCCCGCCCCACACGCCCATGCGCGCTCCGGCGCTGGGATGAGCCCCTTCTCCGGCCAAGGCCATCATGGATCCGATGGCCGCCACCGCAAACACGCCGTTAGCGAGGCCCAGGGCAAAAACCGTGGGCGCCAGAGGCCAGGCCGGACCGATCAGGCTGGCGGCGGCGAGGCCGCCCAGGGCAAGAGCGGAGCCGAGACATCCCGCCACGGTCCAGCGACGCATCCAGGCGCCTCGCGCCTCCCGCGCCGACGCGCCCCGAAACCTCGCGCCCAGTACGCCAAACAGAATCATGCCGAGGAGCGCACCGACCTTTTCCATGCCCGAAAGTTGCGCGGACTGGGCGGGGCTCATGTGGAAGACGAGGCCGGCGAAGGGCTCGAGGATGAGTTCCTGAGCACTATAGGCCAGCATGGAGACAAACACGAAAATGGTGAAGCCACGGGCCACAGGGTCAGCCCAGATATCGGCCATGACCTGCCTGAAGGCGCGCGCGGGCGCCGCTTCGGGATCGGCGACAAGCTGATCCCGCGCCTCGACCTCTGCGTTGCGGACCGCCAGAACGGTGACCAGGACCGCCACGCCCGCCACCCCGGACGCCAGAAGCGCCAGACGCTGAGCGGAGAAGGGTTGCAGGAAGATCCCGGATACGGCCGCATACACGATGAACCCCACAATCATCATGATCCAGGTGATCGAGGCCGCCGCCGGACGGCGTTCGGGGACGACCCGGGTGGCCAGCAGCGCCAGCAATGAGGTCCCGGCCGCGCCGACCCCGCCGCCGACGAGGCTATAGGCGACAAAAGCCAGCAGTCCGCCCAGCACCGGGGACGACGTCATCATGGTGGCCGCGTCGGTGGCCATGATCGTCCCCAAGGCGAGGACCCCCATGCCTCCGATGATCCAGGGCGTGCGCCTTTGTCCGAGATCGGAGCCGTGGCCCCAGCGCGGGCGGGAAAGCTGGACCAGATAGTTCCAGGCCACGAAGGCGGCCGGCAGGACCGCTGGAAGGCCATATTCCACCACCATCACGCGGTTGAGCGTCAAGGAGGTGAGGGCGAAAAGGGCGCCAATAGCGCTCTGCACGAGGCCAAGGCGAACAATGCCGACCCATCCCAGGGGCGCGGGTCTCATCTTGCGGCTCCGATATGGGCGCTAAGAGCGAGACCGCTGACCAGCATTCCCAGAACATAGAGGGAGACGCCCGTGGCGTTATACCAGGGCGCGCGTTTCTCCGGCTCACGAAGAAGGCGGGCCATGAGCAGGACCTGAACCATGAGCCCGGCGGCCACGATCGCGGCGTGCCAGGGGTGTCCCCAAAGGGCGAGAAGCGCCACGACGTCCAATTGCGGCGCGGCCATCAAAACACAGGCCAGCCAGACAGCGTTCTCCGCGCCCAATTCGGCGGGCAGGGAGCGCAGACCCATCTGCAAGTCACCTTTTACTGCCTTGAAATCATTTAGGATCATGATTCCGATGGCGCCAAAGCTGTAGAATCCGGCCATGGCTATAATTTTGCCGTCCGGCAGGGCCTTAAGCGTGGCCGCCGCGCCCGTGAACCAAGCCAGGCCCTCGTAGCAGAGGGCCACGCAGGCCGGACCCCACCAGCCGCTCTGCTTCAGGCGGAAGGGCGGGGCGCTGTAGGCCCAGGCCAGCGCCATGCCGAGAAGTCCCGCATAGAGCACCCAGCGACCTAAAGCAGCGGCGAGAGCCAGCGAAAGGAGCGTCCAGAGCACGGCGATCGCCAAGCCCCAGGCGCCAGGGATTCGGCCCGAGGGAATGGGGCGGCCCGGTTCGTTGATGGCGTCCACGTGACGATCAAACCAATCATTGACCGCCTGGCTGGTGGCGCAGATGGCGGGTCCCGCCAGCACCATTCCCGCCAGGACCAGGGGCCATACCCGGGCGAAGGGGGCGCCGGAGGACACCGCGCCGCACATGAAGGCCCACATGGGCGGAAACCAGGTGATGGGCTTGAGAAGCTGCAGCACCGCGGATGGCGCCGGGTAGCGGGCCACTCTGGGCGCGGGGACAGCCATGATCGCCAGATCACTCATTACGAAAGGGTTATTGTTGACGCTTTGAGCTGTCAATCCAAATTGACACTCGAGGCTAAGGCGGACGATCAGTCGTCCGTGAAGGTGGCGTTGACCAGACCGAACCGATGCAGTTTGGAGTAGAGGCTCTGGCGGCTCAAACCCAGAACGTCCGCTGCCGAGGCGCGATTATCCTTGGTCAGTTCGAGCGCCGCTTCGATGCACAGACGCTCCACCAGATCAGTGGTTTCGCGAACCAACTCCTTCAGCTTGACCCGGCCGACAAGCTCGGTGAGCTGTTCCACGGAGCGTCGCAGTTCCGGGGACGAACCCTGAGCGCGATTTCCGATCCGCCGCGCTGATCGCCGAATGGTGAACCCGAAACAGGTCTCGGCCTCATCGGGGGCCAACACGGCGGAGACTTCCACGTCTTCTGCGTCATTAAACTGATTGCGCAGGATCGTGCTAAAGTTTCGAACGACGCCATGGGCGCGCAGGTTGTCGACCAGGATGTTCCTGTCGAGGCCCTCGCGACCCAGAAAACGGTTAAGGGGCTCCCCTCGCGCGTCGTCCTCGTGGCCCAGCCTCACCATGTCGAGGAAGGCGGTATTGGCGCTGATGATACGGAGATTTGCGTCGGTGATCAGGAAGCCGTCCGGCATCCGCTCGAGCACCGACTTGAGGCGCTGATCCGCATTGGACGCCGCGCCTTGGGCCTGCTCCGCGGGAGCGAGACGCACGAGGCACTGGGTGCTGCGATCTTGCCGAAAGAGGGAGGCCGAGGCCAGAAACTCTCTATCGTGGCCGGGAAGGCGCAAGGCCGTCCCGTTCATCCGCGCCGTGGACTGGGCGACAGCCAGAAGCGAGGCGGCGGCCTCCTGGCTCCCGGCCTCGAATATTTTTATGAAAAGCTCACCCACGAGCGGCTTGCGGACCTCGCCGGTGAGGGCCTCCGCCGCCGGATTGGCCTCGATGATCTTGCGGGTCGTGGCGTCCACGACAAGAACCGCCTCCCGCGAGGTCTGGAACAGTAAACGATAACGGAATTCCGCGTCGCGCAGACGGGAATAGTCCCGTTCCACCGATTGCTGAGCTTCAATCAGGCGTTGCTGCATATCCGTGGTCGCGCGGTCGTCGCGGCCGATGGCGATGACCTGGCCCTCCCGCCCGGCGTCCACGGCGACAAAACGCATCATCAGGGAATCGAGGGTGGGCGTGATTTGGTTGAGCTCACGCCAGCGCGTGCGGCCCGCCTTCAGAGCATCCCGGAGAAGCTCATCAACCTTATGCTTGCTCTCGCTGGTGACGGTGTCCGACCAACGGCGATCAAGCCAGGAATCCAGCCCATCCCGCGCCATCGCGTCGTTGCCCACGGCGATGTCACAGATCACACCATCGCGATCAATGACCATGGCGACATCGCCGCCAGCGGTTACGACCGACTGGGCCACCGCCGGTTCAAGCGATCCCAGCTTGCCCCGGAGAAACCCGCGATCCTTCGACAGAGATGAAGAAGCGGGGGCTTCCATAGATCAGAAAGAACCTCGTCGGTTAGAAGGTGGTCAGGATCCCATAGACAGGCGCCTTAGCCCATTGTCCGCGATAAGCAAGGCTTCATTTGCAATAAGCAAAGCTTCGCCCCCATCCGTGGCGGTGGCGTCAGCGCCGACCTGAGCGACCAGTTCGGGCTGTTCAATAAAGAGGCGACCGCCCGTCATGACAAATACATTGGGATTGCGTGACGCCTCCCTCATAACCTTGACGAGGTCGGCGATGTCTTCGGCCTTCGCATCCTTGCTGGCGCTGACGCCAAAGACGTCGAACCAATGGGCGCCCGCGGTATCGATCAGATTGCGGCGGGCCGGCGACGACTCGATCCAGGTGCGCCAGCCGGCCCGGCGAAATGAATCCTCAACGATAAAGAGCCCGAACATGTGTTGCTCACCTGGCGCCGGCGCGAACAGGGCGGTCGGCGAGGGGCGGTCAGAGTCGATATCGCTGCCATTATTATAGCCGAGCGCCCGAACAACCTGCTGAAGACGGCCAAGGCCAATCGTGACGTCGGCGAAAGAAACACTATCCTCGTCCCAATAGTCGCCCAGGCGCCGCGCCGCGGGGACGAGAAGCTCAAGGAAAATCGCTTCCATCGAGATCCCGTCGCGCAGGAGCGTTCCCACATATGCGATGAGCGACTCAGGCTCCTTCGACACCACCATCCGGGCGAAACGATCCGTTGTGTCATCACCCAGGCGTGCATGGGTGTCGTTGGATGCTTCGGGGCCTGCCGCCTTCAAGGACTGATGGGCGAGCATGAGGCGTGGAATGATCTCGCTCTCCACCATCTGGGCGAGGCGACCATCATTGCGCAGACTCTGTTCAGGACCAATGAGGCGGAGCTTACCCCGCAACGCCTCCTCCAATCGCATGGGCGGCCCACCGGTCACCCGGCTACCGAGTTGACCCAATATTGAAAACGGGAAGCTCGCCATAAGGCCCCCAGTGTCGCCTGGATTATCCGACGCCCGCGAATAATCGTGGACGCTCGTTCCTGAGGGCGATCGGGGTGGCGTTTGCCACCGCAGGCCCTGCGTTTCCTCATTCCCGAGCGCGGCTATCGCCTTTGATGTCGCGCGTGCCGGAAAACTTTCGAGCGTCATGTTCGCCACGGAAAATTGGAGCCTGCAAGACATTTCTCATATGTCACGCGAGTGTCAAGTGAATTGGACGCCTAGCTCACTTGACAGTCTGGCTGGCCTCGACCTAGGCTCATTCTCGCTGACAACGGCGCCCTCGGAGCAGGCCATGAACTCAAGCGATTACGGGACGGTGATCCAGAGCTTCGGCGGCGCTACAGTTCAAGCGGCGGGTCGCTTCGGAGTCAGCGCATTGAACAGCGCATCCGCCCCCTTCCGCCTCGCCAGTATGCTTGATGACCTGACAGAACGCGTCGCGCCGTGCGTTTGGCAGGCCCATGTGGGGCTTCATCCCGCCGTGCTTGAGACGGCCGCGAAGCAACCTCTTTACACGCCGGACGAGCGCCGCAGACGGGACGCCACGCCCTGGACCTTGGTGCAGGGGATTCTCGCGCCGCTGCAGTTCCTGGCCTTCGCGGCAAGTCTTGGCCTGGTTATCAGGTTCATGATGACCGGAGAAGGTTATGGCGTCGCGACCGTCTCCATACTGATCAAAACGATCCTCCTCTACACGATCATGATTACGGGCTCGATCTGGGAGAAGGTCGTGTTCGGGAAGTGGCTCTTCGCCCGCGCGTTCTTCTGGGAGGACGCCTTCAGCATGTTGGTTCTAGGCCTCCAGACCGCATACCTCCTTTCCCTCATCTTCGGGTGGGGCGATGCGCGACAGCAGATGACCATCGCCATCGCCGCCTACGCCGTCTACGTCATCAACGCGGCGCAGTTTCTGCTGAAGCTTCGCGCGGCGCGTCTCGAGGGCGCCCGCTCCGCGAGCTGGTCGGCGGCACGGACAGGCCGGCCCGCGTGACAACAGTTCTCGCCCCCGAACGATCAGTCCTATCCGCCCCTGCGGCGCTGTCCCGGCCGGTCATCCGCGAGCGCGGCCAGCGTGAAGTGTTCTGCGGTCTCACCGGGATCGTGTGGCTTCACCGCAAGATTCAGGACGCCTTTTTCCTCGTCGTGGGCTCGCGCACCTGCGCCCACCTGATCCAGTCGGCCGCGGGCGTGATGGTGTTTGCGGAGCCCAGGTTCGCCACGGCGATCATGGAGGAACGCGATCTGGCCGGCATGGCCGACGCGAATGAGGAGTTGGATCGCGTGGTGGCCGAGCTGCTGGGCCGCCGCCCCGATATCAAGATGTTGTTCCTTGTGGGCTCCTGCCCTTCGGAAGTGATCAAACTCGATCTGTCCCGCGCCGCTCAAAGGCTAACCCAGCGCCACGGTCCCGGCCTTCGCGTGATCAACTATAGCGGAAGCGGGATCGAGACGACCTTCACCCAGGGCGAGGATGCTTGCCTCGCCGCCCTGGTTCCCGAGGCGCCGGCGCTGCCCGCCAGCGCACCGCCGTCGCTCCTGGTGGTGGGAACCCTGCCGGACATCGTCGAGGATCAGTTTCGTCGGCTGTTCGCCGAACTCGGCATCCCCCGGGTGGATTTCCTTCCGCCGCGCAGGTCGCGGGACATTCCGGTCCTTGGGCCGAGCACTCGCTTCCTTCTGGCGCAGCCTTTCCTGGGCGAGACGACACTGAAGCTCGAGGATCGCGGCGCGCGGCGTCTTGCCGCGCCCTTTCCCTTTGGCGCGCGGGGCACGACGGACTGGCTTAAGGCGGCGGCGGACGCCTGGAACATCGCTCCGGATCATTTCGACAAGGTGGTCGCGCCCGGTCAAACCCGCGCCAAAAGGGCCCTCGAGCGCCACCGCCAGCTTCTGGACGGCAAACGCATTTTCTTCTTCCCCGATTCCCAGCTTGAGCCCTCCCTGGCGCGGTTCCTCGCCGAGGAACTGGGCATGACGCCCCTGGAAGTGGGAAC
>Ga0116230_10005588_pt1 | contig 12341 bp, 5 predicted proteins | sample S1TSphfallax_3_FD_88678 | JGI IMG/M metagenome (GOLD analysis project Ga0116230, IMG submission 88678) | Host-associated microbial communities from peat moss isolated from Minnesota, USA - S1T2_Fd - Sphagnum fallax MG | ecosystem: Host-associated > Plants > Peat moss > Unclassified | place: USA...
AATAAGGGGGTGTGGTCATTTAATTTCACACTAAGAAATTTGTGCACATAGGATGAATTAATCAAAAGGTTCAACCCAAAACAAAATAATAAATTATGCACATTTCTAAAGTATTTACCTTCCCAACCTACTTATCTACCTAGCTAGGTAGGTCCTTAATTTGACCTACCCACCTAGGTCAAATTATATGCCTACGTACTTAAGTACCTACTTATATGAGTAGGTATTTAACCTAGGATGGTAGAACCTACCTACCTATTTTTTTACCTAAGTAGGTAGTTTGGTATGTAGCTTAGGTTTATAAACACTTATTTATGTACCTACGTAAGTACGTACCAACCTAATTTTTTATGCCACATGGCATATTTACATTGGGTTGCGTGTCATAATATAAAATCATCCAAGTATATGAATTAAACATCCTAGATTATTTCAAAATAATAATAATAGTTTAAATAATCAAATATTAAAACATGTGGCAACACATCATTTGCCCTCAATTGTGACCAAAAAAATTACATCTTATTTGCATGTGACAATACGTATATAATGGAATCAAAGGATGAAATGTATTTGTTGACTTTTTTTCTTTCATATAATACGTTTTGTCATTTGCAACTAATTTATCATATGTGACTTGTCTTAAGCGATTAAAGGGATTTTAGTTGCAAAATGTTTCTTGCAACTAAAATTTAGTCGCAAAAAGTAGTAAAAAATACATGTTTTTCTTCTAGTGAATAATTATGATGATGAGTTTTCCACAAACTTAAATTCATTTTCAATGATGCATATCAAACTCACCATTATGTAGTTTTTTCCATTACAAGGACTTTAATGATTATTATTGTGAATTTGGTAACTTTTGTTTTATCATGCACTTGGACTTCAATGGAAAATTTGTATGTACACATTCATGGTCAATACAAATTGGTTCAAAATCATCTAAGGACACTGTATTGTCCATGATTGTCATCTATAAGTTAATATCCAAAAAATAATAATGTTCAAGTAAGATATTGGTGACTACAACTCATAATAAAGAAGAAAACACCATTAACCATAAACAACAATGCAAGAAAGCAAAATTGTGTGACAAATGTAAAAGATTCAACACATAACTTCAATCTTTCAAATTGTAATGTAGTTTAAGTTTAATGTAGCAACACACCAAACCTTTAATAAAACAAAGATGATAACAAAGCAACAATTGTAATTCCACATTATTACACTATTCCAATCCCCTACTCCATGGTTGACACAGAAATAACAATTCCAACTTAAATTACTTTATTAAGAACTCCATTGTTGGTGTTGAAGGCATTAGTCCCTGTAATGATTCATGAGAAAAAATTGTATGTAAATTTTTAAACACCTATCAAAATACAATACAATCTTAAGGGGGGAATATTAGTCCCAATATTGGTTTTCCAAAAGATAAGTTAGTATGGTTCAGTAACAACTTGGCTAATAAGATACACAATATTGGCTACATTATAAAATATTAGTCAAATATGTTCAGTAATTCATATTATATTATATTTAGGTTTTACATACTCTTATTTTATTATCATCAAATACCAAAGTGTCATTAGTATACCAATCGAACACAAGTCTATACCTTCAAATATGCACAAAATGCATTATTTCCCAAAATGCCAATTAAAATGCAATAAAAATGATTATTAATTATTGGCATGCTATGATGATTGGTTCATGTGGTGATATTTAAATAATCCTTTGCATCATATCAAGTCCATTTTTCGGATTTCCATGTCTATCAATGGGGAGAAGGATATAATTAACATTTTATGTTGGATTTTTTTATATACCACTTGAGGTTTTATTTGGTTTTTTTATTCATGTTTGTAGATTCGAATTGGTGAATCATCAAAAAGGAGAGACCATGGGTGGAACCCACCAATAATCAACCACCATCCCACATACAAAAGAAAAACCATTCTTGAAATTCAATTGAACATATAGAAACAAGATTTTTTTTTTATTGAACTTAACCATGGCATAGAGGATTGATTATTGTCATAATCTAATAATGATTGAAAAGTTTTGGGAGAAAGTGGTTAATTATGTTGGAAATGTGCTCTTCCCATATCTTTTTAACTACTACTATTAAAGAAACAAAGTTGTAAAGGAATATTGTAGAAATATGGCAAATGTTGGTGTCTTTTAGTTGTACGTACTTGATTTCATTGTCAAGTTTCTTCATTGTGCAATTATTTTACATTTTAATTGCTTGAATTGCAAATTTTTGTACATGTCATGTTTGGTGCGTTGTAGATGTTATTATAGTTCATAGTTTGGAGTTATGTTTTTTCCTTTTGTTGAAACAAAAAGATTTAGTATAAATATAAGTTGATTTTTAACTAAGGTCTTAATTGATGCATTTGTGCACTGAAGCAAATGGTGTGTTAAAAGAGTTTGTACAAGTTAAGGTTTGTGTGCAAGTTTTATAAGGGGTTAGGAACTTGATATTAAATGAATTTTATTTCTTGTGAATGTATTAGTAATCTCAAGTTATTAAATCTTCTTGCAACATTTGTACTCATGTAAATGTCGTTTTACTAAAAAACATCATATTGTCTCAAGGTGAGATTTACATTCCACATCAAGTGCAAGTTCAATGTACAAAATGTAAGTAATTTTGTAAAAATAACATTCCTATTATAACAATATGACATGGAAGAATGTAATTCACATATTTTTGAAATGCATATGAACCTAAGTCTTGTGATTCAATACTACACATTAGTAAAAGAACCCACTTATAGATTTGAAACTAAAATGTTGTTATGGTAAAAAATATGATCAAAAGTTTGATTTCAATGTTGGAATATAATTTTGCATGACAAAGTTTTTGGGCAAATCTACTCAAGAACTCAAAAACAAAGATGCTTATTTGATATGATACCAAAAGTTGTTATCTAACATTTGCAATTCCATGTTATACACTTCTAATTTTGACTTCTTTATAACTATGCATATTGTGTAACTTTTAGTTTTATTCTTGCCTTGCTAATTTGTATGTTGTCCACTTTTATATTAAATTTTAACATTTGAATTAAAAAAATGATATAATTAAGGTGTAATACAAAAACCATATGTGATTAAAATTCAAGTTTATTTATTCAAATTCTTTTAAAATTCTCAAATTAATTTAAATGTTTGAAGGAATTGACCACTGAACTTTTGAACCAACATCAATACTTTTAAAATAAGATCCTTGAAAATTCCCATTGTTTGGGTTAATAAAAGATATAAAGCCACCCAACAATAATAAACATTCCTAACTAACTCTAAGGGTTGATGTGCCAATAATACTGTACCTTGATTGAGTAAAGGTCATGCCACATTATAGTTAATAGTAGAGAGTGACATGGAAGTTTCTATTATTGAAAGTAGAAACATTTTCAGGTCCATAATAGTACAAGCCCTATTTTGATAACCACATAGTTGAAAATTAACTTAAAGAAAGAAAATGGTAGTGGTGGGGTCACACCTAAAAGAAATAACAACAAATAAGAGTCATTTTTGTAATGTTTCATGGCAAAAATCTAGGTGAGTTCGTAACAAAGTTGAATTTAGGACCAAAAAAAAAACTTATAGATTATGTATGTCCAAGAAGTGTTCTTCATTAATCTTGTTTAAACACAATTTTCCTCCATCTCAACTACATCTAAATAAACATCTCACACAATTTGTTATAGTCATGTAATAATCATAAAAGTCACCAATGACCTTCTTCACTTTAATAGAACTTAATTTGACTACATTTTTAAAACAACTCCAAAAATGCATTGTATTCATGGCATTATCACTAATTATCACATTCAAATTTAATGCAAAATGTTTGCCTTCATTAATCAATAAATAGTAAATATGGGACAATATATAGTGAAGGAAAATATAAATGCCACAAGTTGACTAATTATTATGGTCAAGTGATTAATACAATCAATGTGACGCGCCCCCAAGTCCTTTGTTAGACTCAAAGGAGTCTAACTATGTCAAAAAGCGAAAGTAGATGGGACTTGGTGCCGCTCCTAGCTTCTAGCACTAAAGGGGGAGAGAGGGGCATGCTGAAAGCTCCGGGATTAGACTAGGAAAAAGGTCAAGCTACTTAGTTATTCGGTCATGCATCTAAAACCAACCAACAAGTTGGTTAAAACTCATTCTGCACCCTTTTGGTGTTAGGACAAGCCACGGGCGACCTTGGACTCACTTGACTCACCACGGCCCGGACTCGGGGGAAGCCACCACCTTCCCCCATATAGTATTATCTGCATTACTCCGCGGCACCCGCATCCAAATGGCTTTTATTCCCGGGACTCCTAAGGAGGAGTCTCGAAACTGTCCCAGTTTGGACTCCCGGGACTTTGGGAACTCATAACTCTCGGCTCAGACCTCGGATTGGGATGAGGTCTAAAGTAATCTTGTAGCTCTCCTCAAGAGCTTTTCAACGGCGTGTTGCACTCCATCTGCACACACGGGGTCGGGTCGATTCCCGACTTTTTGTGGTCGGGATTCAAACTGCCAGTTTGACTCTCGGCCCTTCTTTTGCCCATAACTTGTACTGCAAATGTCCAAATGGCTCATGCAAGGCCATTTTCAACATTTAAACTTCAAGACCTTTCCAACGGTATAAAGAACACCTCAAGGTGAGGTGTTTTGCCTTCTGCTGTCGAGCTCTGAAGTTGCGAGAGTCATGGAGGACTCAAAATTCCCACTTTTGGGAGTGTGAGTCTCATCCTCACACTTGCCTCAAAGTGTGGGTTGTGACACAATGGCTAGCCATTTAAATCAATCATTTTTTTCCAAATTCTTTTTGATATTCACAATATCATATGTGAATTTACAAAAATTAAACCGATTTTCACATCCATGTGGCATTAACTTGATCCAAAATTTGGCATGTACGTGCCATTTTATTGCAACTATAAAAGCTCTTCTCAGTCTATTTAAAAAATATATAAACAAAGGTCATCTTCAATTCTTAATGATAAGGATCGTGTGAACATTTGAAATCAATATTTATCTTTCAAGATGTTTAATTTGTGAAATATATCATCACATATTTATTACATATTAAATTTGAATATTTTTAATGGCAAGGGGAATGAAGAATTAGTATATATGGGCAATTTTTCAAAAAGTATGTTCATCCTTGTGCAGACTGCATAAACAATTTGATAGACAATTAATACTTAACTCATTTTCAAATCTACTACCCCGTTCCTTTTCCTTACCCATCAACATGAATATAGAAAAACAAATTAACATGTGCACTTTCACGTCCATAATATTTATATAAATTCAATTAATTGTATTCGAAATAACATAAATAACGATGATCTATTAGAAACCATATGGGAATGGAAAAAAAGGGAAAAAAAAAGTTGATTGTCATTCACATTGTGAAACAATGTGGAGCCCGAATGTGTTAAGTATGGTATGTAATGCCATTTGTTTCATTCTAACCATATGACTAAATCAAATACAATTCATTACGATGAGAAAATAAAACCCTCTTTCATTTGAATTATCCAACTTAAAAAACAACTTTACATTTGTATGCACACCAAACAATTTTTTTGCATAAACATTCCTCAAAGATCTCAAGTTAGAGAATTCAACAAGTTTTTAAAGCCTTGAAATTTTTGCATTAATGCCTTTCTTTTTGGACTTTGAATATGTCATAATGTTGAAAATTTTACTAAAAAATGGGAAGGCAAAGTTTCAAATTGGACTTCCCATAATTGATTTTTCATCCATCCATCATCCAACTAGCATGACTAAATTGTAAGGTATTGTTTCACTCTTTGCTTAAGAGATGGAGGATGCCATTTCATCCCAAGGTCAGGGTTAATTGATGAATGTTAGGATTTCAAACATTCAAAAAACATGGCTACTATGTGGGTTTCATTAATTAAAGGAAGAACAATCTCTTACTTCATTCATCAACTTATCAAAGTCATTTTTGGAATAATTTCAAAACCTAATTGTAGAAGTGTGTGATTTTGTGCAACCAATTTTGTTTTTACATTATGAAACTTTGAAGTTGTTAGCAAGTGAATGCATTAACCAATGTTGTTTGCTTGTATCATTAAACAAAATTCTTAAATTTATAACTCCATGTATGACTAATTTTGTAGTCATAGCACACATGATAAGATTAAAGGCCTTTAATTGTAGCAAATAAGTAGCAAAGGACAAGCATTCATTGAATGTTCAACATGACACTTTTCATCCTATAGTCATTAAGGACATGTCATAGAGGAGAAACCATATAATGTTGAGGTGTCATATAATGAATGATTAAAATATGATTGGAAGACATTGGACTAGTCGATTACTTGAATTTATAACTAAATTAATTAATTTTTATATATTATTATTCTAGTAATGATGTTTCATTGAAACTGGTTTATGCAGGTTGGGTATTTTGGTGATTGTCATTGTGACAATTCCAAAATCATTCCAAATTATAAATCACTATAAATCAAATTCCAAATTAGAATCATTTCATGTTATTTGTCTTGCACCCTTTCAATTAATGTTTATGTTTGTTTGTATCTTATTTTTCTTACATTTTTTCAATGTTCTTTTTTGGTCTATTTGCATTTTGTTGTGAGTTTATTTAATGAATCAAACTTTCGTTGGCATTTGCGTACCAAATCAAAAATGAAAAAAAAATGGAACAAATTTACATATAGTGAATTTTTATAAAACTATTTGGGAAAGATGAAATTGATCACAACAAAATTATTATGTCCACGAAAAATAAGTTAATCGTTGTCACTAGTAGTGTGAGTAGTGTGGAACCCAAATAAAATAATAATTTCTAATAAGTAGGTAGGCATGTAATATGTCTAGGTAGATGGAAAAAGGCAAGTAATAGTTTAACCTACTTAACCTGACCTACGTAACTTGTTTAACCTACCTAACTACCTTAGTCTAGCCTATTAGCTTAGCCTTTTAGGAATGCAAATAAATTGCAAGTATTAGGAATCGAACCAAGTGCACCTTCACAATCATAAACCAAGTCCTTACTAATGGACTACGACATCTAAAGGTCTCCAATTGTGGTCAAGGTTTTTATTTCACATGTTTATTTCATATCATTACAAGATTATGAAGTAGGTAGCAAGTTGTAGGATCATATGTAGGAGGTAGTACATATGGTTATAGGAAATAGGAAATAAAAAGTAGGTAGGTTGATGAGGTAGGTAGGTGGGTGCATGGGTAGGTAAGTAAATGGGTGGGTGTGTGGGTGGGTAGGCAAGTAGGTAAATAGGTAAGTACATGGGTGGGTAAGTAAATAGATAGGTGGGTTGGTGGGTAGGTAAGTAGGTAGTAGGTGCATGGTTGGGCATGTGTGTAGGTGGGTAAGTAAATAGGTAGGTGGGTGGATGTGTGGGTGGGTAGGCAAGTAGGTAAAAATGTAAGTACATGGGTGGGTAAATAAATAGATAGGTAGGTGGGTGGGTTGGTGGGTAGGTAAGTAAATAGCAGGTGCATGGCTAAATACGTGTGTAGGTGGGTAAGTAGATAGGTGATAAATAGGTGGTAGGTAGGTAGGTAGGTAGGTGGGGGGGTAAGGTTGTCTATGTCCATATCAACTGACTTGTAGTCATTTTTTAATCATTGTAATGCCAATTGAATGTCCATGCCACTTTGTCATCAATCATGGATGCCATATAGATGAAATAAAAATGATGAAAATTGACACCTTCCATCTTGTTATCACCTCATCATCTAATAGTTACATGCCCCATTAATATGTGATTAAGAATTTTTACACATAGGATTCAAAGTAATAATCTATGACCAAAGTCATACATATAATCATTTAGGATTTCAAATAGTCATAGATCTCTTGGTTGTAAAGGATTTTTTTTGTTAACCTTGTATTAATTAACCACACATCTAACCTTTTTGAGTGTTTAATTTATAATTATCAGATGCACAAATTTGATTTTTTAAAATGTTAAATATGTAGTTACCAAATGTATAGTTATGACCTTTTAAAATGTTAAATTTGTAGTATCAAATGTATAGATTTGACCAAGGTTGGCACCCATGTACCTTTGTGGATCTACTTGCAAGCTTGCATGAAAATTCTGGTGAAATTTATCACCAACCTCCTTGATAGTTGTTGGAGTCCAAGTTGCAATAAATTGTGCTCTAACATGCTTTTCAATAATTATGATAGTTGTTATATATGTTACAATCCCCAATTCTACTACTTTTTTCGCTCATTTATCCTTTTTTTCTTTTCTTTTTCCTTATTTGATTTCTTTTGTAGTTGCCTTGTCCATGGCTTTTTTCCTTATAATGTGTTAATATTTAATGAAAGTCACAACATGTGACTGAGAGTAATCAATCAATGGTTTTTTTCCCCTTGTGCATCTTGTAGGTAAATGAGGTAATGAAAGCAAATTGTGTAACCTCATAGCTTCTTGAATCAGATTTGGAAGACTATGGATTTTTTGTACCAACTTAAAAGTAACCTTATCTAGGTTTACAATTTCCTTTAGTTGTTATTCTATCACAATAGGGTTTTGAGGCATGTTTACAAAGTAACGTTGGTTGAATTCTAACATGTTGGTAGGATGATCTTCAAATGTTGTTTAATGGACTAATGTTTTAACTTTAGGAGAAGTTTTGTAGTAGCAGATTCCTCCTTCCATTGTTGACTTTGATTGTGATTAGTTTCTTCATCTAATATGTATTCCTCTTGATCACTTCCATGGTTGTTGATGCTTGTTGTAGTGTAAATTTTTGAAGGTTGAGTCTTGTTGTCCATTGCCTTGGTGTTGAAAGGTTAAATACCTATAGCCTTGAACCCAACCTTGATGTTTTTTTTTGTGAGAGTATGTGCATTAAAATGGGCTGGTCATTTAGCATAACCAAACATGACTAACTTGGGTTTAGCAACTGGTTAGGCAATGAACATGGGCTAAACAACAAGCAAAAAGGTGTCAAGCAACAAGGTTGTTGCCTTCTAATGATTAAATAAAAGAGATACATATGGTCACCATTGTGACCAAAACCAAAGGAAAACATGATCTAGGATCATCAAAGCGCAGACCAAGTAGAAGCGCTTAAAAAACACCCAGAAGACTGGAAGACTAAATAGGCTTCAATAATATTAAAATTTTGAGCTCAAAGTTTCAAAGCACATGTTTAGAAGACTAGTGCAAGTCACAACAATAATGGAGTTTCATGAAAGTTTCAAGAACATGTCCATACAACTTGAATTAACTTTAGTGACATTGAAATTTCAAGTTCAAAGTTCAAAAACATGTTTAAAAAACCAATGCATGCGACAACAATGATGGAGCTTGGAGCTAAAAGTTTCAAGAACATGAAATATAACAAAAATTTGTAGCAACATTTAGGTAGGCTACATTAATGATGGAACTTGGAATTAAAAGTTTCAAAAACATGAAATATAACCAAAATTTATAGTAACATTCAGGTAGGTTACATCAATGATGGAGCTTGGAGTTGAAAGTTTCAAGAACGTGGAATACAACCAAAATCTACAACAACATTTAGGCGAGTTCAAATGCATTTTCTTCTTGGTGATATGTTATTCCTACTTATGTGCTTCTTTTTCTTGATGCTGTCATCTAACATGTGATGCATTGTTTGTTGCTTCTTCCTAATTACAAACCTCTAAGAAAATTTGTGCCCATTGCTCATGGTGACAAATGTCCAATAAAACCAACATTTGTTGGCATTGAACCTTCAAGAACCATCACTATGGTAGAAGGTGGGAGTAGAAAGCTCTTGCTTTTACTTGACGACTATGTAAGAAAACATGCGCCCAATGTGGAGCCGCGTTTCTCGATGATGGGTGTCCAAAAAATCCGGTGCCCATAGACACACAATGGGTTTGTTGTGCCCACTATTGCGCCCATAGACTTGTGGCAATTTGGTGAACAAGAGCTTCTGCTCCTATTATTATTGATTCCTAGCCCTAGCTTTTGTGAAGATCTTGGACACATGTTCAAAACCGAACAATTATTTTGTAAATGTGTGGGTTTGAGACTTTCATCTATTTTGATGATAGGACAGAAGATGTCCATAAAAAAATAAATTCTTGTTTGGTTATAGGTGAGTTAGTAAACTCTCTTGAGCTGTGATGTGTTTGAAACTTTGTTTTGAGTCATTTTTTACCACAAAGGGCATAACTTCCTCAATTTTGACTTGATTTAAGCGATTTACTTTCTCATATGCATGGGGTTTTTAAAAAAAAATCCCAGTGAGTTTGATGTAGGGTAGAGCCCAAGCCACAGGCTTTTACCAAGCATAAAGCACTTGGCAAATTTTAGTTTTTTTCAGTGTTTTTTTTCGTGATACTTGTAGGATACTTGCTGGGTCTCATGGGAAAGAAGAATGAAACACGAGCATTTTGACAAACAAAAGCCTTGCAGGAGCAGGCATTACCACAGTTCATGCAGGAAAAAATCCTTCTAGTAATAAGGCATCCTCCAACTACACTACAAAAATCAGCCCAGTGCTCTCTATGTGTAATTTCAATGGTGATCGTGGATGTTGTCACAATGGTACACAGTTCAGTTCATTATCAGTGTCAGTGTCGAGGAGAAAGAAACTTGGGCAGCTGATCATTTGATTAAGAAGTTCTGAGAGGGATGATCCATCTTCCACAAGCAATCTACTGCACATCACTCATGCCATCATTTTCTAGCATAGCTCGCGATCTTGTCAAAAAAATGATGAGGTCAAGTGTATGATGAAATCCAGTGTGTGTGCACTGAGAAGTTTAAGGGCATCTCCACCCCCACACTGGCAAACACCCCTTTTCATTAAATCTTTTAGCGGAATAGCAACCAAATCCTGCTGCTCCGCTGTATTGATCGTCTATTTTGCAGTGGTCATTTTAACCCCTTTAAAAGCTTTTTCCTACTATGGATTTGGACAGTGACTATTACTCATCCAGATGTAAAGACATAAATGGTCTTTCACCATTTAAGGGGACCTTTATGACGTTTGTGGGTGGGGATAGTCATCATTAAACAATATTCTATTCTAAAATAAAGGAGTTGTTTACACATAGAGCTGGGAATTGAAGGGTTTTCTTGGCTAGCTAGTCCTTGGGCCGAAGAATGCACAACCTAACTGCTTCTCTCCCTTATTGTGATTGCTTGAACATGTCAACCGTCAATGAGCTGATTTTCGACCTAAGCTCCAATAGGCATTAACTAATGGTTTGTTTGTAAACAAGTCATTCTTTTGTCCATAGATGGGAAACCATGGGATTTCAAATTCCGAATTAGGGTTGTGTTCAAGAAGATATTACATTTGCGAATTGGGGATCAATGATGGTGGGACTACTTAATCAAATGATGTTTTGCATAACAAAGACCATTAGCTGACATGCAAAGAGGGCCCAACATTTTGCAAATAAGATTCAACAAGAAGGGTGGAAAAATAACCAATTTGTTTCAAGTCTTTCACCAACTTTGAAACATCTTCTTTGCATTTTATGGTATTGGGGCAGGGAATTATTATTTGCTTGTAATATGGTAACATCTGGTATGTGGATGTCAATCCGGGTTTTGTTTTCAATTTTGTCATACAATCATAGGGGGTACCGATCATCCACAAGAGGAATTTACCCAAATTTGGCTATTTGTCAAAGAGGAAAGTATAAGATTTTAAAATTCCTGCTATTTTCTGGCAACCCGCTAGAAACTATTGTTTAAATATGGCGATTTGAGGGGAAAAAAGTTCCTTGAAATCTGGCAATCTGCTAGAATCTATTGTTTAAATATGGTGATTCCCCCCAAAAAATAAAATCCTTGAAATCTAGTGATCTGCTAGAAACTATTTTTCAAATATGTTGATTTTAGATTTTTATTTATTTATTTATTTAATTAATTTTTCTTTTGGAAATCTGGTGACCTTGGTGCAATTTTTTCACAAAAATACTTTGTATGAGTTGCATTGGATTTTTTTTTTTTGTTCTCAAAGTGCTAAACGTTCCACAAATAGAAAAAACACTGACAAACAATATTGTTCCATTGTCCATGGGGATCATACCTAACAAGAGTGACATATAAAACAACCCATGCTCACCTCCAAGATGGCCTAATGTTATGACATCAAAGCTCTTGCTACAAAGCTTCATATCAAGTCAAGTTTCAGGGGGAAAAAAATAAATCCATTTGTGCTAGATTTGGACTTTCTTGGGACTTGATCACCCAACAACTTCTTTTCCCAAATTCTTTTCCCAATTGCCAAAATTCATAATTAGGCTATTTCATACTCTCACAAAATCATCTCACTTGATTTCT
>Ga0116230_10005591_pt1 | contig 12340 bp, 7 predicted proteins | sample S1TSphfallax_3_FD_88678 | JGI IMG/M metagenome (GOLD analysis project Ga0116230, IMG submission 88678) | Host-associated microbial communities from peat moss isolated from Minnesota, USA - S1T2_Fd - Sphagnum fallax MG | ecosystem: Host-associated > Plants > Peat moss > Unclassified | place: USA...
CGCCTGTTCATGGTAAAAAATCCCGTCCCTGGGCAATTGAATCCGCTCGTCCATGATCTGCTCGGTCGCCTGCCGATATGCCTCGGCCAGCCCAGTCTCGGGCCTGTAAGTGAAGACTCCGCTGTTGAAATACATCCGAATCCGCTGCCCGCTGCGAAACTCCGTCACCCACGGAATATCCTCGATTGAAATACCGATGGCCTTGCACATTGCCAGCCAATACTCGTCATACGGATCTCCCGGACCGGTGGTAGCGACATTTTTCTCGGTTGGGCATGCTGTGAAATCCTCACCGTCGCTCAGCAGCACATCGGACGGTTCACCCACCACCAGCAGGTCCGCATCCAGCCAGATCACCTGATCGACTTTCAGCGATTCCTCGGCCGCCAGGAGAGCCGCAGGCTTGTTGGTGAAGTTGTACCAGGCATATTGTTTTGACTTGGATTTGATTTTCAGATGCGTCACGTTCAGTTGTTCATAGCGCTGGAGCGTCGATTTTTGTAACGCCGGTCCAAAACGCGGCGTCACTGCAAATACAGGAACTTGCCCGAGCCGACCGCCCCAGTTGCGCAGGCTTTCGATCATCCGCAACGTCTGTGATTCGAGATAGCCTGCCTCGACGCAGGTGACGACCATTGCCGATGGGGGTGCCTGGGGCGTGGGCTGCGGTGTTGTCATAAGGGTCCGGGTTATATCCAAGCGACGCGCGCCTGTCGCCGATCGGCGGCGGGCGTGACGAAAGTTCGCGACTGATTATCATGAGCCGCAGATGACAGACGTCCGTTCAGCACCGTTGTCGCCGCTGGGACTCATCGCCGGTGAAGGCGTGTTCCCCATGCTGGTTGCCCGGGGCGCCCGGGCGGCGGGGCGAAAGGTGGTCTGCGTTGGATTATCGGGAAACGCTTCACCGGACCTTAAAGGCGAATGCGACCAGTTTCACTGGGCGGGCATCGCCCGGCTGGGCAGCTGGATTCGCCCGCTGCGGGCCGCTGGTTGCAGCGAGGCGATCATGGTGGGCCGCGTGCAGAAGGCGGCGATGTACACACCTTTTGTGATGCTGCGGTATATTCCCGACTGGCGTGCCGCCCGAATGTGGTGGGTTCGCCTGAGAAACGACAAGCGCCCCAATGCCGTGCTCCACGCCATCATGGATGAATTAAACCAGTCAGGAATCAACTTGATCGACTCCACCTCCTACTGCACCGATCAACTCGCCGGCGAAGGGGTCATGACCCGCCGCCAACCCGGTGAAGACCAATGGAACGACATCCGCTTCGGCTGGGAAATCTGCAAGCAGATCAGCACCATGGACATTGGTCAATCGATTGCCGTGCGCGACCGGGATGTGATTGCCGTCGAAGCCCTGGAAGGCACCAACGCCATGATTGAACGGGCCGGCTTGCTGTGCAAATGCGGCGGATGGACGCTCATCAAAGTCGCGAACAAGAATCAGGACATGCGGGCGGATGTTCCCAGCGTCGGGACCACGACGATTGAAAAGCTCGCCGCCGCCGGCGCATCCTGCCTGGTGCTCGAGGCCGGCAAGACCATCATGCTGGAAAAGCAGAAAGTGCTGGAGATGGCGGATCGGCACAGGATCACGGTTGTGGGTTATGCACCCAGCCAGACCACTCTCATGCACAGAACGATCAGCTCATTGTGATCTTCGCCGCTTGCAGCCACGCGAATCAGCGCGCTCTGGTCTGCAAAGCCGCAGGCGGCCCAGAACCGGACCAGAGTGGCACCACAGTGGCACCAGAGTGGCACCAGAGTCGGTGGACAGATTCCCGGCTCCTTTCAGTCTTTACGCAACTGCGCTCTGATCCACGCATCGCGTTTGATCGCCAGCGGTTTATCTTTCTCCGGATCGAATGACACGCTCAGCTTGTCGGCCGGTTTTTCCAGCAGTTTGTCCGGCAGAACCACGCTGGCGGATCTGAAGGTGCTGGCGCAGTTGGCGACTGCGAGGCGCTTCAGCATGTCGCGCAGGCTTTGATCTTCCGCCAGCGTCCAGGGATGCCGTTCGATCCAATTCTTGATTTCGCCCGCGCACACCGCTTCGGCGTGTTCTTCCGGTGCCTCGGTGGGCAATTTGATTGATGGATATTTTGCGGGGTTTGCCAGCAGTTCGTGGATCATCATCGCGCCAACCGCTTCGCGGGCCATCTGCGTGTTTCCCTTTTCGTATTTCGGAAGATAGTTGTTGAGGCAAAGAAACAGCCCCCACCGCCGCGACCGCGGCGTGCCGTAATACGCGCCGGTCACGCAGGACCGAAAATCCTCGAACCGGATCAGCGTGTTCCGATTTTCCTCCGATGTGTCCTGCAGCGACGACACCGGAATCATCGACCAGGCGTCGGCGTTTCCCATGTCCATCCAAATGCCCAGTTCGCAGATTTCGCCTTTGGTGAAACCATGCTCGCCATGGGCAGGCGACTCCATGTCATTGATGTCCCAGCCGATGTTGAAATGGATGTTCCCGTCGTTGTTGTTGTATTGAACGCCGTTGACGGTCGGGGAAAAATCCGCATCAAGCCGGCGGTTCCACACCAGCGGGTGAAATGGGAACTTTTTCCCCGACTTGCACAGCTTCCACCAGGGCTGACGGCTCTGGGTCACCGCGGTGGAAATGATGGCGACGTCCGCCTTCTGCTTCGGTGGAAGCCCCTGAAACTCCTTCGCGTGTTCCTTGAGAGCGGACTCGACGAAATCAAAATCACCGTCGAGGTAATGGGCTGTCAGATCGGTCACCAGCGGGCTCGGGGCAGGGGGGGCGGGAGTATCGGCCGAAAGGGCCTGCCGGGCGCTGATCAAGATCGGGAATCCGCAGAAAAAAACCGACGCAACCGTTCGCAGTGCTGATGGTTTCATTCAGGTTCTCCGGTCCATGGTCTGGAGAGGATGGTACGTTTGCTTCACGCGATGGTCTTGTCAAACCATCGATTGCCGCGCCGGCGAATCCAGTGAACCAGTGATCTTGGATACAGGCCGATTCGGCCAAGGCGGAGCAGCAGGCCGCCGAATGCCAGCTCCAGCTGTTTTGCCAGAGGCACTTCCGGGAACTGTCCAGCGGAATCCGCCTTGGCCAGCAGCAGCGGTTTCCAGAACAGATCTCCGTCGATGGGTTTGAGTCCGCAATCGGTGTAGAGGCGGAGATCGCCGCTGAATTTTCGGCTGCTCTTCAAGTGCGTCGGGTAATGCGGGTGGATCATGTAGAATGGCGCGTGGATAAACAGCAGCCCGCCGGGCCGAAGGTAACCGGCGATCTGCCGAACCATCTCGCGCGGGTCCGGCACGTGCTCGAGCGTGTCCAGGCAGACCAGCACATCGCAGCAATCGGGCACCAGTCTTGCCGGGTCAGTCAGCACGGCGATTTGCGCGCCGCTTTGCTCAAACACCTGCCGGGCGCAAGCTTCGGTTTTGCCGGGCAGCTCGAAGTAGGTCACGCGATGCCCGGCTCGAAAAAACTCCAGGCAATCGAATCCCATTCCATCCCCGATGCTTAGAACATCCGCCGGGCCGGTGTGATATCGGGCGATGAGTTCCAGGATCTGCCGGCACATGAACCGCTTGTTGGCGTTGCGGTTCCAGACCGCCAGCTCGAACAGGAACGCATCGGTCTGGCTGTAGAACCGCATCATCTGCTCGGACATCAAGTACGGTGCAATGCCGCGCGACTCAAAGTCCCGGGCAACCGTGCTCCCCGGATCGGCAAATTCTTTTTTCAACCGTTCGATTATCTCCGGCTCCGGTTGGTGCGTAACCGAGGCGATCAGCTCCGCCATCTGCTGCGAACTGTGGATGGGGTCGAACCGGCTGGGGCGCGTGGTAACGTCGGCTTCGAGCTGGGTCATGGCTTACCGTCCTTGTGCATCGCCATGCCATGCTGCCATCATTCGACGACTCTGGCAAACAGGCATTTCACCGTGACACGGGAACCTGCCTGGAAGTACGCAAAACGCGGCAGGCTATCCCTGACCGCCGGGAGTTCGTATCATCTTCCGCTCGCATGAGCGTTGATCTTTTCATTTCTCCGCATGGTCGGCCGCTGATTGGGCACTTCGAGCCCGATCCGGATGCCGAGCCGACACCGCTGGAAAAGCGGATCAGCCGGGCGTTCGAAGCCGGGCTGATGAACGGTCTGCTGCATCTGGCGACGGTGGAATTGCAGTCACCGCTCCCGCCGGGACTGGGGTATGCGCGGGAATGGGCGCGGACCTACCTCACCCGGCTTTGCCACATGCCGGACCTGGACATGGGACCGGTGGTTCCCCCGGTGCCGGTGCCCGATGCGGAGGAATTGGCCGACGTGGTGACCAGCGTACCGGCGATCAAGGGATCGGAATATCTGACCGCCGAGGTGCTCGCGGGATGGTGGCGGGATCTGGACAGCTTTGTCCGGGATCAGATTTCCAACACACCCGGCGGGGCGCAGGTTTACCTGCGGGAAAAAAATCCGGTCTGGCGATTGGTCGGTCGGGTGACTTTTCATCTGGCGGAGAACAAGCGGGACAACGATCATCCGTTTGCGTTTCTGGCAACCTATTCCGCGAAAATTTCCGCCAACAACAAAGTGCTGCACCAACCGCTGGGTCGGGCGCTGCAGGAATACGCGGGTGCGAAAAACAAATCGCTGCTGGTCTCGCTGCTGACGCCCGTGCAAAGGGCGGCGGAGAAATGCGACTGGGTGAAGGAACTTGTCGCGTCCAGTGATATTTATCATCCGCTGGCATGGACACCCAAGCAGGCGTACCGATTTCTGCGCGATCTGCCCCTGCTGGAATCGAGCGGGTTGATCGTGCATGTGCCCAACTGGTGGCGCGCGAGCCGGCCCCCAAGACCGGTGGTCAGTGTGAATGTCGGGGCACAGGAAAAATCCAAGATCGGTGCCGAGGCACTGATGGATTTCAAGATCGGCATCACGCTGGAAGGGGAGCAGCTGACCGATGCGGAGATCGCGACGATCCAGGCGTCGGCCGATGGATTGGTGCTGCTGAAAAACAAGTGGGTGGAAGTCGACAAGGAAAAGCTCGACGAAGCCATGCGGCACTGGAAACAGGTCGAGCAGGACGCCAAGGCCGGCGGGGTTTCATTCTTCGAGGGGATGCGGCTGCTCGCCGGGGCGACGCTGGAAGGGGATACGACCGCATCGGTTCCCGCAGCCGTTCGCGAATGGGCGGGGCTCACGGTGGACCCGGCATTGGAAACCACATTGGCGGAGCTGCGCGATCCCAACAAGCTCAGTGGCGCGGCTCCACCGACTTTGAAGGCCGATCTGCGGCCGTATCAGCAGACTGGTGTCAACTGGCTGCGGTTCATGCACCGCTTGAATCTGGGCGCGTGCCTGGCCGACGACATGGGGCTTGGCAAGACGATCCAGGTGATCGCGCTGCTGCTGCACATGAAGCAAGTCGAAGGGGAAAAACCAGTCAGCCTGCTGGTGCTGCCAGCGTCGTTGATCGCCAACTGGAAGGCGGAGATCGAGCGATTTGCCCCGGAAATTTCCGTATTTGTCGCGCATCCCTCGGAGAGAAAAACCACCGAAGCCGGCGAAACCGAGCCGGATCTGAAAGGGGCGGATCTGGTCATCACCACCTACGGAATGCTGGCGAGAATTCCCTGGCTTCGCGAACGGAAATGGCAGCTGGTGATTCTGGATGAAGCCCAGGCGATCAAGAATGCCGCGACCCGGCAGGCTCGCACCGCCAAGGAACTCCGCACCAACAGCCGAATCGCGCTCACCGGCACACCGGTGGAAAACCGGTTGTCGGATTTGTGGTCGCTGTTCGATTTTCTCAACCCGGGTTTGCTCGGGACCGCGAAAGCTTTCACGACATTTGTAAAGCAAACCTCCGAGCAGGAAAAAAATCCGTACGGCCCGCTGCGCACGCTGGTGCGGCCATACATTCTGCGTCGATTGAAGACCGACAAGGCGATCATCGCCGATCTGCCGGACAAGACCGAGGTGACGGCCTTCTGCGGATTGACCAAAGCACAGGTGGTGATGTACGAGCAGATCGTCGCGGATCTGGGCCGCAGCCTTGCCAAGGCGGATGGCATTCAGCGGCGCGGGATCGTGCTGGCGTCGCTGATGCGGCTCAAGCAGATCTGCAATCACCCGTCGCAGGTGACGGGCGACAATTCGTACGATCCCGAGCAAAGCGGGAAGTTTCACCGGCTCAAGGAGATCTGCACGGAACTGGCCGAGCGGCAGGAAAAACCGCTGGTTTTCACGCAGTTCCGGGAGATGACCGCTCCGCTGGCGGATTTTCTCGCCAGTGTTTTCGGTCGCGCCGGGCTGGTGCTGCACGGCGGGACACCGGTTGGCAAACGCCGGGAGCTGGTCGACAGTTTTCAGCGCGAAGACGGGCCCCCATTCTTTGTGCTGTCCATCAAAGCCGGCGGTACGGGATTGAATCTGACCGAAGCATCCCATGTGATTCATTTCGACCGCTGGTGGAACCCCGCGGTTGAGAATCAGGCGACCGACCGCGCCTTCCGCATCGGGCAGAAACGCAACGTGCTGGTGCATAAATTTGTCTGCCGGGGCACCGTGGAGGAACGGATCGACGCCCTCATAGCGGACAAAGTCGGTCTCGCCCGCGACCTGCTGGATGAAGGGTCCGAGACGATGCTTACAGAAATGGATAACGATCGGCTGATGCGCATGGTATCATTGGACGTTCGGTCGGCGTTGGAGGGCGTATAACGCCGAAATTCGAGTCACGAAATTCGACGCCTCGAATGAATGACCGATGACCAGTGACCAATGACGAACGACCGAAATTCAAATGATGAAACAAAGACATGCCTGTCTTGAGGTCGGTCAGATCATGCATTTGTTTCGTCATGGGTCATTCAAGTTTCGTCAATGATTCGTCATTCGAGTTTCGTCATTCGAGTTTTCGTCCGGAGGACGTTGATGGGTTGGTATTCCTACAAACCGTATGTCGGTGCGGCACAGCGCAAGGCCAAGGCGCGGCGTGAGGTGGCGAAGCGCGAAAAAAAGGGCGAAACACTTCTTCCCGTCCATGTGGAAGGATTGAATCTCGGCAAGACTTTCTGGGGCCAGTCCTGGTGCAGGCACATTGAAACCTTGAGCACTCTCGCCAGCCGATTGCCGCGCGGAAAAACCTATGTCCGCAATGAATCCATTCTGGATTTGCAGGTCCGCAAGGGACTGATCACGGCCATGGTGATGGGGACGGAACTGTACAGCATCCGCGTGAAGATCACGCCGCTGGGAAACGCGCAATGGCAGAGAATCAAACGCAAGACGGCGGGCCAAATCGGATCGATGGTGGAATTGCTGCAGGGCCGGCTTTCCGATTCGGTCATGCAATCGGTGACCGGTCAAAGCGACGGGCTGTTCCCCAAGTCCGGACAGATCGAGATGGAATGCAGCTGCGAGGATTCGGCTGACCTGTGCAATCATCTGGCGGCGGTTCTCTACGGCGTGGGTTGCCGGCTGGATGAAGAACCGGAGTTGCTGTTCAAGCTGCGGGGCGTGGATCACCGCGAGCTGCTCACCGAAGCCACCAAAGCCGCGGGCACCGCAACGGTGGTCGGGAACCGCAAGGTGATCGCCGCCGGTGATCTGAGCGCGGTGTTCGGCATCGAGTTCGATGCAGCGGAACCGGCCGCGGAAGTCGATGAAAATGGTCGCGCCGACAGAGAGCCGACCGGCTCCACCGCCGGTCCGGAGTGAACCCGCCGCCCGGGCAAATGTTCCACAATGTTCCAAAATGTTCCAGTTTTTGGCTTGGAACTCTGCCCATTTTGACATTTTACGCATCGCAGCTCAAAGCAGGTTTGCAACGGACCTTGGCTCGCTCCGAGCGTTGCATCGCTTCTCACGGAACAGTGCCGTCGAGGCGGAACACCTTCCTTTCGACAGCGTCGTAAGCCCATGCGGATAGTTTCGTTCCTTTCTGCCGAATCGTTGCCCGGGGTAATGTGCAGTCCCAACCGAGGTCGGCGGACTTGCCGGACGCGGGGTGGTTTCTTCGCACGTCGCCGGTGATGGCGATGATTTGGGAATGACCATCGGGAGTACGCGCGGCGATCAGCACCGCATCGGCCGAGCGGTGATTCTCCGGCAGCTGTGCCCAGCCGGTCAGGTGCAAGCCGCTTTCGGTAAATGTGGTGGATTCGATTTTCCCTGCGGATCGCGACTGGGCCGATTCATCCAGCACCCCGTCAATCTGATCGGAATTGAAAAATAGCTTCGGCGGGAGATAGCCATTCTGTTTCAACCCGGCGAGCACGGCGTACGCATAGGATGGACTCGGAAAAAGTGCGTGTGCGGTCGAAGCATCGTCGGTGATCACCTCGCTCCATTGCACCATTGCCAGCGATGTCAATCGCGCGGCGCGGTAATGCTTCATTTCGCCCCCAACGAACCGATTGGATTGCAGGCAGAGAAGAACCGTCGCAATAAGTATGGCAGCGGTGATTGATCTCACCGTTTGTCTATGCAGACCCCGCGCCTGACTGGCGAGAGTCCACAGCACCACCAGCGCGATGTGGAAGGGGATCGCAAAGGTGGAGTACCGTGGCGTGATCGCCCCGAGCGTTCCAAGCGTAAATCGACCGGCGGTGGCGAGCATCCCGCTCAGAATCGAATAGCAGGCCAGGATCATCCAGGGTAGTGCCTTTCGAACGAGGCTGCGGTCGCAACTGATGCACAGGAATCCGCAGGCCAGTGCAAGCAGGGCGGTCGCGACGCCGCCGATCCAGATGGCGACAACCGGTCGATCCGAGCACCGCAAACCATTTCCGAGAAAAGCCAGCAGAAAACCAAGAGATTCGGCCGGATGGGCGATGGCAATCCAGGCGGGGGATTGTCCCGGCGGGCGGACGTAGCCATGGAAGTAATATCCAATCGACGCACTTGCGAAGACGACCCACCCGGTGATCGACGCGGCACGATGCGGCGATCGCCGCCACAGCTGCGGGAGCAGCAGAAGCACCCAGATCAAGAAACCATTGGAGTTTGTGTAATTGGCAAAGGCGGCTGCAACTGCCGCGATCGGCCAGCCGATCTTCAGCGGCACCGTTTCATCGAGAAACACCAATCCCGTCGCCAGTGCCGCCATCGGCACGAACACGATCCATTGAACACCCCACAGAAAATTGAGCCATTGTGACGGCAGAAACAGGAGCAAATTGATCAGGATCGCAACGAGCCAGGCGGTGGAGCGGCTGGCGAATGTCCGGCACGTCAACCGCAGCAGCATCCATGCGGTGAAGCCCACCGTCGCCAGAGACGCCAGCATGAGCAAACGGATATCGAACGGCCGATGCAGACTCGCCAGGACCAGCGTGAGCGATCGAAGCGTGAGAAATCTGCTTTCATTATGCTGAGCGATCAGATCCCCCCAACCAACCGCGGTCGACCGGGCGAGGTTGAGAAAGTTACCGCAATCAAAATCATCCCCGAAGAAGACATTGACGCTGTATTGACCCAGAAGCAGCAGGGCGCGGATGAACGGGAGAGTCCAGATCAGAGCAAAGGCGGCTGCGTATAACCGCTTCACCGGCGGAGGCGAGTTGTTGACCGAAGGCAACCAGGTCTGCTGCATTCGCCGATGATCCGGTTTCCATGCGGAAAATCAAAGCAGCACCCGAATGGCTCACCGTCGTGGGCGTGCCCGGAATTGCGGGGATGTTCCCGGGAAAATCCGGCACGCCCGCCGTTGTAGAAGCTCCGAGATAACGTCCGTAGATCGATTGTGAGGATAAAGATTTGTCGCCGAGCGATTACTCTGAGCCTGCCTATGATGCCCGGTATGTTCTCTGTCCGCGTCGCAAAGGCCGCAGATCGACTCAATATCCTTGGTCTGTACCCTCATGGGCTGAATCAAGCCGCCGGAACTGACACGCTGCATTGGATATCACAACTGATCAATGCTCCAGATCCGAACCCAAACCGTTTTTGGATAGCGGAAACCGATGACCGGCTGATCGGGTGTGTCATTCTCTCCACGGCCGATCCCAACGTCGCGCACCTGTTTGGACTGTGTGCAGAGTCTGCATCAGACGCCCGTGATGCCGTTCTCAAACGCCTTGGCGAAACTGCCGTGGCGGATGCGTGGGAATCGGGATATTTGAAGCTGGTGATTCATACAGACCACTCACCAGAGAAGCTCTCAGGAGCGCTGCACCAACTCAGTTTCGAATTTTCCAGAGAAGCCTGGCTCGATGGCACTCACGTATTGGAATTTTATCAGGACATCTATCATCGCCCCGATTCAACTGGAGCTGCCGGCAACATGATCGAAAGTTGATCAGAAGCGGTCTTGCCGCCCGCCTCCACCCTCGTTTCGCCTTCCAAGCCCCCGAACGTCTCATTCGCGTGAGGGCGAACGATGCGTCCCCTTCAGTCATCCCCGGCCCCATTCCGTTCCCTGCAATAATTCGCCAATATCTTAAACTACTGTTTTCAGACAGCGCCTCGTAATATTGGTCCGGCACTTGGCGTCCTGTTAATGGTCAGCCGTTGAATGATGCGGCCTGGCGGCGCGCTGTTTCCAATTCCACAGGGCGGTATTGAATGGCTAACATCTGTTTGATGATTGAATCACTTGAAAAAAGGGCGCATTTCAGTGTGACCCCGGTGACGCTGGCAACCGTGCCGAATCTGGGCGGGAATATTGCGGTCGATGCCGCTGGCGATGTGTTTGGCACGACCAGCGGTTCCAACTCCAGCGGTTCCAATTCCAGCGGCGGAACCGTCTTTGAAATTCCTGCCGGGAGCAACACGGTTCAGACGATCGCCTCCTTTGGTGCAAACACCGGAAGCAACCCGCTGGGAATCGATCCGGGAACGGTTCTGGTTGATTCAGCCGGCAATCTTTTTGGCACGTCCACCTCACAAACTGCGAGCACGCCGGTCGGGATTCTGTCGGCGGACGGCCCGGGGTACTACGATTATTTACCTGACTCCGAAGTGTGGGAGTTGAAGAAAGGCGCTTCGCAGATTCAAGTCCTGGCAACCCTTGATCCCGGAGCGGTCCTCACCGCAGTGGACTCAGCGGATGATGTGTTTGGCACGGGCGCGCCACCGTACGCCGTCTCATGGCCAACCTATTACGCTTTTCGCTGCACGGTTGGCGGCGATGTCACTTACCTGAAAAGCGCAGACTATGACACCCCGACATACTCGCTTTTCGCAGACAGCGCAGGCGACGCCGTCGTCAGCGGGATCTCGGGCGTAGCTTCGGCCGGCAACGAAATATCCGAAATACCCGCCGGGCAAAGCCCGGACGCTTCGGACTTTTCGTTCGTCGCGCAATCCGGCCTGATCGGGGTGGATTCGATCGGAAATCTATATTTGTTTGACTATTCGAATAAACTCTCGAAATACGCACCCGGTTCGCAGACGCCCACTTTTCAGGTCACCCCGCCGAGTGAAGCGCTGGGCGGTCCAACCGCGGTTGATCCGGCAGGCGATGTTTATGCGCTGGCAAATCCGAATATCCTGGCTGGAGATGCCCTGCAACCAGAACGTCTGGTGGAATTGCCCGCGGGTTCGACAACGTTCCGCACGTTGGAGTCCGACGATTCGGTCAGCGACCTTGCGAAGTTTTCCACAGATCTTTCGGGCGACCTGTTTGCCGTCACCTCGGCGGGAACCATCCTTGAATACCAGGGTGTGGGTTCGATAGCCCCTGTCATCACCAGCCTGTCGACTTCCACCGCTTTTGCCGGACAGCGCCTGACGCTGGATGTCGCGGGCACCGCAACGAATTTTGTTCAGGGGCAGACCACCGCGTCGCTGGGCGCGGGGATCACGGTTGATTCGGTTGATGTGATCGATCCCACGCATGTGCAGATCGTGGCGGATGTCAGCAGCGATGCCACCGTCGGCAGCCGGTCTTTGACGCTGACCACCGGTTCACTCGTCGCGGTGGACGAAGGTTTGAACGTCGTCGCACCGGCAGCGATCACCGTTTCAGGTCCGGGCGGAATCATCCCGCTGATGTTGCAAGGCAGCGATGCCGTTTTCACCGTGTCGATCCCGATGGCTCAAGCGGGCGATGTCACCGTGCAATTTACCACCGTCGATGGTTCAGCCATCGCGGGCACCGATTATTCTGCCACATCAGGCACTGCGACGATTCCCGCGGGGCAGACCAGCACGACGATCGACGTGCCGCTCAAATCAACCAGTGCAACCCGAGGCAACGTGCAGTTTTCTGTCTCCCTGAGCAATCCATCCGAAAACGCGGTGATCCTCACGGGCACCGCTGTTGCGACCCTGCCCGCGGTGACGGTCATCTCCGGGCCCGCCAATGCGGCAAAACCGCTGACCTACGTGGGGAGCAACGGTGCGACG
>Ga0116230_10005592_pt1 | contig 12339 bp, 6 predicted proteins | sample S1TSphfallax_3_FD_88678 | JGI IMG/M metagenome (GOLD analysis project Ga0116230, IMG submission 88678) | Host-associated microbial communities from peat moss isolated from Minnesota, USA - S1T2_Fd - Sphagnum fallax MG | ecosystem: Host-associated > Plants > Peat moss > Unclassified | place: USA...
AGCCGCGCCTAATTCCGCGACAAGCTCCTCCATCGCATAGCCTTCATCGCCAAACCGGGCCGCGCCAAAATCGCGGTTCAGGCGTTTCTCGGTCTTGGTCCAGTGCACGGTCTCGTGCGCGCGGGTGGAAAAATACGCCTCCGGCGTGAAGAACGCATCCGGCTCCGGCAGTTCGATCCGGTCCAGGCTGGGGATGAAGCAAGCGCGTTGTCCCTTGTGGATCACCTTGGCGGGGATGGCGTCAAACCAGGCATGCGACGTGGCGTAAGCTGCCCAGTCTTTGGGGCTGCCGATGGCGTCAGGATTAGGTTCTGGCGCAGGTGCCGGGATGGTGAATTGCGCCGGTAGCTTGTCGACCTGCTCGGCGTTGAAAACCGAATACGCTTTAAGAAACGAAAAATTCCGGTCAACAGTTTCACCTATGTCATTGACCTCGGACCGCATGATCTTGTTGGCGAAAACAATCTGCGTGCTTTTCTCGCCCTTCTTCACGCAAGCGCCGTATTCCAGCGCCTGCTTAAAGGTCATCCAATGCGAGGAACGATAACCCGCGGCTTCGGCTGCGGCCCACAGGATCAAAACGTTAATCCCGCGATACCGCGCGCCAGCGTGCCGCCTCGGCATCACGGGCCCGCCCGTCCGCCCCGCCCATGGTTTTGACCAGGGCATAACGCCGGTTTCCAATTCCGCGATGATGGCGGCGGTGACTTTCTCGCAAAGGTCCTGGCTTTTCATGGTGGCTCTCCGGTGCGGGAGGGCTTTCCTGAATGATCTCTAAGAAAGCGCCCGCTTTCTTAGGAACGCCTCCCGGCGAGGGCGGGGGCGGCGGTGGCAAGGGCGGCGCTGCCGTGGGGTATCACCCGGCCTGGCAGGGACCCCCGGACACTTGTCCGGTGTCCCGAAGGTTGGGGATACGGCGGCGACGGGAGCGAAGCGACGAACCCTTGCCACCGCCGGGGGCAGCTGCCCCCTAATCGGGGCACCCCGGTAGGGGTGGCTCAAATCAACCGGATAATTTCACGGCAGCTACTTTTGGATTACTGGCGGATGTTGCCCGTTAGGGTTAGCCCCACCCTTGGTTCTCTACCGCGGTCGGTGATTTGCCACGTAGCGGCCGTACGTGAACGTCGCGGTTGCGTGCATCCGTTTTACAGGTCAATCTTGCTTCCATAGACGGGAATCTTGCGAGACGGTTCGGAGGTCGGCCAGTGGGCATAATCGGCGTCATCATTTTGATTTTTATCGTGATCGGCGCTCTTTCCGGAAAGAAGGGGAAGCGCCGGAGGAAGTCGATCCCAGCGCCAGTTCGAACTAAATCCGCTTCTTCGCCTCCCCGCATTCAGGTGCAAGCAAAAGTGCAATCTCAAACGGAAACCTCACGTTTTGCGTCCAAGCCTGTCTTTAATTGGCATCCACCCGGAGCGTCAGTCACGATCGCGGGACACGTTATTTTGGACGGCATGGTCTATTCTGGCCAATCTGCCGAATATCAAACTGACGGCAGCGCCTGCATCATCGACGCATCCTTGAAGGTGGCAAGTTCGCCCGCTGCCGGTGAAAAACTTGGCTACTGGCCTTCATATCGGAACATCTCTCCTGCGGCGCGACTCTCATACCTGCAATGGCTTTCATCTGGAAAATCAGACCCCGCCGTCGATATCGGCTATGTTTTTCTCTATTTTTATGGACTCGAACGAAGGCTTCTCTCGGAACGACCATCTCTAGGGGAAGAAGCGATTCTAATCGCCGAAGTCAACCGTTTGCGCTCGATCTACTCCGACAACCATTCGTTCGCTGGTTACAGCCTAAATCTCGTAGAGACCGTTGAGTTTAAACGACTGGTTCGCGAGCCAACACTGATTGTGGAGTTTAAGCCTGATCTCGTCGCGCCAGCCGGCCGAATGCCGCTCACTTTAAAGGCCGCAATTGCTCGGAAGGTCATCGCCGAAGAGCCCCTAAACTTCGAATATGCGGTTGCTGGAATCCTCGGTCTGCCTTGGGACGTGATGCCCCGAAACGAAAATGTTCTCCAATTTGCGCGTGTTGAATATCTACAGCTATTGCAATCCCGATTCGAAAAAGCATTTCCCAATGGCTTTCGGCTTCGGAATCGTAAGGACTCCCACCTCCGGCTAGACTACCACTCTGCATCAATGGGCCTCCGATTACACCCAGATACAGGCGAAATTTTCGCGAATATGCCTGACCCTGCGACACTTACGTGGACAAAACTGGGAAACCTCGCGGCCCAGGTTTCTGCGGATCTGGAGCCTTATGCCAAGGTGCTGGCGTACCATCCAGAGAGAAGGGACAGCCTGTTGGCGTTGGCCAATAGCCCTCCCGATCTCACCTCGACCGTTGCGCCAAATGCTCGATCATGGCTTGAAGGGTTAACTCAGCCGATCTGCGGCGTAAGCTTTGCCGAATTGGCGCTCCGTGCCGTTGGCGCAAAAGGGTCAAAATGGACCCTTCGCCATCACCGGTTAGCGGCTGACGCTCTTTCCAAGGTTGGGAAGGGCATGGAACCGGACCCCGCCGATGGCAGCGAAGTGCTGGTCGACACGACGGAAGTCTTCATCATTGCCGACCCTGTTTGCCTAACCCCAAGGTCACCTGGTTTCCGAGTGGCCGCTGCCGCGGCCATTCTTGTTGCAGGAATGGCGCGTGCTAGCAGCGGCCGGACGTCGATTGTGGAGAAGACCTGGCTAGAACTTGTTCAGCGTCGAATGGATCTCTCGCCAGGAGACATTTTGCGGTTGACTGCTCGGTTGTGTTGGTTGCGACAATCGACCGTCGGTCTTGCTAAAGTGAGGCGTCTGCTCGTCGGGGCAAGCCAAACCGACAGGGAGGTAGTAGCTTGGTCCGCCGCGGTAGCCGCCGCTGCTGGTGACTTAATTCAAACATCACAGATCGCGCTATTGGAAACAATCTGCGACAAATTGGATGTATCTCGAAGGAGCCTCTACACTGCCATCCATGGGGCATCCGCGTCATCAGTTACCCCTGCCGATGACCCCGTTACGGTCCGCACCGAGGAGCCGGCCATTGTTTATTCAATTCCAAAACAAATCCAGCCAGGAAAACCTGCATTTGATGAAGAGCGGCTCCGCTTGGTTCGGCTGGAAACGGAAAGAGTATCGTCCGTGTTGGCTGAGATCTTTATTGACGACGAATCCACACAAGAGCAGCCACCCATAGCAGAAGACACGTCAAACCCATTATCGGGTCTGGATGCAGCTCATGCCGCTTTTGTCACCAAATTGATCACAAAACCCTCGTGGCCGCGAAATGCATTCGATGTTGCCGCTCGAGAGGCTGGCCTAATGCCCGACGGTTGCCTCGAAGCTATCAACGAGTGGGCATTTGACCACTTTGACGAGCCGCTCATCGAGGACGGTGAGATGATGAGTGTCAATGTTTCGCTGCTCGGGTCGGTAGCTTCACAAGCAAATGCGGCGTAATCGCGTATGACAGATAGCGTTTCACGTCGCATCGGAGTTGGCTGATGAGTACAAAAATTGCACCGAGGGAACGTGACGCCGCAGTTCAGGCATTAAGGGCGGGCGTCGTGCCCCGAGTTGGTATTCGGCATGTCCAAGTGGGCCGAGCCGGCGAAGTTGGAGAGACTGTTCGCGATATGACCCGAATCGCCTCCGGGGGATCGGCAGTCCGATTTGTCATCGGTGACTATGGTTCAGGGAAAACGTTCTTCCTTACTTTGGCCCGAACCGTCGCAGCCGAGCGGAAGCTCGTCGTCATGCATGCCGATTTGTCGCCGGAACGCCGCATCCATGCAACAGGAGGTCAGGCGCGTACGCTTTGCGCCGAGCTGGTGCTCAGCATGTCAACGCGGACAAAGCCTGACGGCGGTGCACTTGGAAGCGTCGTTGAACGGTTTGTCGGAGATGTCCGCAAAGAAGCTTTGGCAGCGGGCCGGGACGTAGGCGACGCCATTCGGGATAAATTAGAAGCGGTCCGCGATGTTGTGTCGGGCTTCGATTTTTCCGAGGTGATCGTACGCTATTGGCAGGGTTTTGAAGAAGGTAACGAGCAGCTTAAGGCAGCAGCACTGCGCTGGCTCCGAGCGGAGTACACGTTGAAGACGGAAGCTCGGGAAGCCCTTGGCGTACGCACCATCATCGAAGATGCTGGCGTATATGATCACCTGAAAGCCATTGCAAGACTTGTGACTTTGGCCGGCTACGACGGCACTTTCATTGTACTTGATGAAATGGTGAACCTTTATAAACTCGTCAATTCACAGGCGCGAAACGCTAATTATGAACAGGTCCTTCGGATCGTTAATGATGTTTTGCAGGGGTCAGCCGAGCGAATAGGTTTCTATTTTGGAGGAACGCCTGAATTTCTCCTGGACTCTAGGCGGGGCCTATACTCTTACGAAGCACTACGGTCCCGGTTAGCAGAAAACTCCTTCGCGCGCGATGGATTGGTCGACCTTTCCGGCCCAGTCATCAGATTGCAAAGCCTCACGCCCGAAGAACTCTACGTTTTGCTCGATAAGCTTCGGTTTCTGTGGGCGGGCGGTGATACAGAACGACTGCCGGTACCAGAGTCGGCACTCGGAGCCTTTTTGGACCATTGCTCAAAAAAGATCGGGGATGCCTACTTTCGAACACCGCGAAATACCATCAGGGCATTTTTGGATATGCTAGCGGTCTTAGAACAAAATCCTGGCACCGAATGGACTACGCTACTTGGCCGCGTGGAGTTTGCCCCCGACTTACCTACGCAAACACCTGATATCGACGACGATGCGTCGGCCACCATCGTTACAACGTCTGTTGCCCCTACCGCCCATCCCAATGGGAGCGACGAAGCGGGCCTCGCTAGTTTTAGAATTTGATCGAGACGTCCGGATCTCGAATGCCCTCGACAGCAGCGTCATCCGCAGCGTTCGATCTATTGCACGGAAAAGTGCAGCAATGGATTTGGCGCCAAGGTTGGGACGGCCTCAGAGAGATTCAAGAAAAATCCATACCTATCCTGCTATCAGGTGCGAGTGATCTGATTATCACTGCCGGTACCGCCAGCGGCAAAACCGAAGCGGCCTTCCTTCCTATTGTATCAAGGCTGGCATCCGAAGAAGCTTCTGCGACGACAGGTTTTAGGGCGATCTATGTGAGCCCCCTGCGCGCACTCATCAACGACCAGTTTGGCCGGATGGAAAGCCTCTGTGATGATGTCGAAATCGAAGTTACGAAGTGGCACGGCGATGTGTCTGCGAGCACGAAAATGCGGGCACGGAAGAATCCGCAAGGGATATTGTTGATTACACCAGAATCACTTGAGGCGATCTTAGTTCGGCGCGGCCAAGAAGCAGGCCGCTTGTTTCGCGGTTTATCGTACGTTGTGATCGATGAAATGCACGCATTTATGGATTCGCCGCGAGGCAAGCAGCTTCAATCACTCTTACATCGTATTGACGTGGCAAGTGGCACACGCGCTGTGCGGGTTGGACTGTCGGCAACGCTGGCTGATGAGAATATATCTCGCGCTTTTCTTCGACCGCTTGATCCAGATTCCGTGGTCGTAATGCCTCGGACAGCGTCCGGTCAGGAACTTCAATTACAAGTTCGCGGATATATATCGCCGCCACGGATTAGCGATGCAAAACAGCCGTCGGGCAGCGTTGATGATCAATTTAACGATATGGCAAATCCTACCGAAACTGCTATCGTACGCCATCTATTTGACACCCTCCGTGGACGTCGAAGCCTTATCTTTGCAGGCGCACGAAATCGGGTTGAGACTTTGAGTGTCCGCCTGTCCGAATTGTCGGATAAGCTAGGCGTTCCCGAAGAGTTTTTTGCGCATCATGGGAATCTGTCACGTGAACATAGAGAAGAGGCCGAGCGGCGGATGAAGGACCCTTCGCGGCCTGCCTCGATCGTGTGCACGACAACATTGGAGCTAGGGATAGATGTCGGCGCCATAGACTCAGTTGCGCAACTCGGTTCCGGTCACACGGTTTCTGGTATCCGCCAACGACTTGGGCGTTCCGGCCGGCGCGCCGGCCAGCCTGCGGTAATGCGGGTTTATGTGGAAGAAACCGCACTAACTGAGACAACGCACCCGCTCGACGCATTGCGCCAAAATACAATCAAAACAATCGCAATGCTGAATCTCATGCTACAAGGTTGGAATGATCCGCCGATTGCTGGGCGTCTGCATCTGTCGACTCTACTGCATCAAGTTTTAGCGCTTATCGCTCAGCGAGGCGGTCTAAGCGCCGCTGAGGCCTGGAACCTCCTCGTTAAAAGCGCCGTGTTCCCTGCAGTAGATTTGGACCTCTTCAAGGGTCTCTTACGACGGATGGCTGATCCAGACGTCAAGCTAATAGAGCAAGCGCCAGACGGGACATTTCTTCCCGGCGCCGAAGGTGAGCGGCTAATTGAAAGCCGTGATATCTTTTCGGTATTTGTCTCTCCTGCAGAGTACAGGGTAGTTGCTGTTGGCGGTCGCGCCATCGGGCAAGTGCCCGTTGATAATCCCGTTGTCGCAGGCCAATTCATGGTTCTCGCGGGTCGGAGATGGCAAGTCCTTGAAGTCAACTCTGATCGAAAAGAAATTCTGGTAACGCCAGCTAGCGGCGGCCAGCCGCCCCGCTTCCTGAGCGAACCAAAGCCGCCCTCTGATGAAATCGTGGTGGAAATGCGGCGAGTATATGAGGATATGACCGTTCCCGCGTTCCTTGATCAACGAGCCATAAGTCTGCTTGCTGAGGGTCGAACAACTTTCGACCGTTTCGACCTTCGCCGTCTCTCGGTTACGCGGCACGACGGCCAGCTGCTTCTCTTTCCCTGGATAGGTGAAAGGCAACAACAGGGGCTCTTGCTGGCCTTAACGAAGGCAGACCTCGAGCCTACTCCACTCGGACTCGCTATCGGCGTCGCAGCGTATCGGTCAGAAGCGCTCCATCACGAGCTTTCACAGCTCGCGACGTCATCTCCGCCAGACCCCCTTGAACTTGCATCGTATGTCAAACAAAACGCATTTGAAAAATTCGATCAGTTTTTAGGCGGCGACATTTTGACATTTGCTTTCGCGCGCGAACGCATCGACGTCAGCAACTTGCCAGAAATTGCCGACGAACTCATTTCAGGTTTGAACGAATTACGGAAAGTCCCAGCCCAAGAATAGAGTTGACAATTAGCGGAAAATCCAAAACTCTGCGTGCTAGAAAACGACAAAAATGTTGAAGAAGAATGAAACCTGAAATCCCATTATTTTTAGACAACCTTGGCAAGGTTTGTTCGAAATTAGAAACCCATTTGATTGCAGCAGAGATATCCGAGGCTACGGGTGGAGCTCCTTTTGTAGCAACTGTCGCCCATGATGTATTTCTTAGCCTTATAGAATTACTAGTTCCAAAGACTATTTATTATGAGACAGTGAACTTTGACGCTAAAATAGCTCTATTATCGAAGGCTAGAATTGATTACGAAGAGCTTTTCGACAACTTTGATTCTGAAGGCGACGAAGAGGAGAATTTGTCGGACGACCGCGCGCCTCAAGACCGCCGCCAAGTCGGTCTTTTTGCAGCTGAAAGATTTATTAACGATAAGAGGACAAAACAGTTCCTAAAAAGGTGGGACAGCAAGGGTGGCTCGGCTTTTGATCTCCATGTGATGTTTTTTGCGAACGGCGTATTTCATGAGGCTAAGCTAATGGAGCAGTGGTTTGTCGAGTTTGAAGATGAGCGAGATGAGCTTCTTGAACGATATAAAGCCATTTATGTGGAAGCCAACGACGCAGTTGAGGTCCGCCTCGATAAGGAGGCCGAGAAAATGGCAAAGCAACTTGCAGAGCATCCACTATTTACATCCAAAGGGGCGACCAAAGAAAAACGGGAGTATCTTGCCCAACAGCTATTTCCTGAACAGCGGTATGGACTTTATTCAAGATTGGTCTCGCGCGCATCAAGTATTCTATGGTATCAGAACGGCGGAGGATTATAGCAAAGCGACCTGTCCTTGTGTTGAAGGTGAGTTCTACACCGCGCTTGCCCCTCTGAGTTCGTCTCTTTGTCAATTAATCAGTGATAGGAGCCCAAGCCAACAGAGTTCGACGTTTATGCGTCGAGCCTACAGACACTCGCGCCCACCGGCGCAAGCGCTGCCGCGGCGACATCCAATAGATGCTTGTGGTGGGTGAAGAAAAGGACCTGCGTATGGCGAGCAAGTTCACCGAGGGCCTCAAACCCCGCCCTGGCGCGATCGTCGTCATAATTGATGAAGAGATCATCCGCTAGGAAGGGCATTTTCAAACCACCTGCGACGGCGTTTTCAACAGCCGCAAGACGCAAGGATAGGTAAAGCTGATCGACCGTCCCCTCACTCATACCCTCGATGCCAACAACCTCTTCTGTGGCAACTCGGACGCCGCACAAGCGCGGCTTTTGGGCGTTCGGGTCGACCAGCAACTGCGTATACCGTCCGAGCGTCAGTTTTGAAAAAAGTTCCGAGGCGCGGCGGAGCAGCGGACCCTGCTTTTCTTTCCGGTATCGTTCGATGGCATAACGTAAGATCGCGACCTCTGCCCGTAGGCTGACATAGGCCTCGGCTTGCGCTTCCATTTCGGCTAGGGCTTGGGCCTGGTCAGAAGCCGCCTGGATTGCATCTGGTCCGTCATTAAGCCTTTCGAACTCAGCGTTTGCATTGGTATGCTGAACAGTTCGGAGTTCGATTTTTGCTTCGAGATCCGTCAATTCGGTCTCGATTTCACCGAGTTCGTTGGCAAGCGTTTCCATCTCGATCCCCGCCACTTCAGCGAGAAGCGGCTGGAGTGCCTTACCGGGTTCCGCCGTCAGAATCTCGCTGTCGAGTTTCGCTAGATCCGCCTCAAGCTTGTCACGAATCTGGGCGCGTTCCAGAACCAGCCTTAGGGCCTCGGTGTCTGCAACTCCGGCTGCTGCCAGAATCGGAGCCAGTAGATTATTCGTGGTGACAATTTTTGCCCTTGCCGCGGCCTCCCTCGCCATTGCGTTGTCATATTGAGTTTGTAAGCTGAGCATCGTGTGGTGCTGGACTTGCACGTCTGCGAGGGCCGAAAGCATACGGACCAACAGCACCTTAGGCGTCTCACCATTGTGCGGCTCAACCCCGACTACCTGAGCTAGCTCCAAGACGGATGCGTAGAACGTCCTGGTGTCTTCTTCGATGTCATTTACCCGCTGTATGTAGCCATTAATTTCATCGACGATCGACCGGACCTCACCAAATAGCTTTGAACGCAATCGAACGGTTTCCGGTGATGTCTCACGGTCAAACCCGAGAAGTGCGGGGACATCCGCGAATTTTTCGGCCAGGTCCCGTTGAACCTGCTCCGCCTTTAAAACATCTTCTTTTGCGCGCTTTACAGCGGCGTCGGCGGCCGTTAGCTGTCCCTGTTTTCGAAGCCAAGCTTCGCGCTTGTCCTCAAAATTCCGCACAAAATCATCCGCAAGCTGTTTCAGCGCCGTGGTGGGGCCATCCAGGAGGCAGACAATCTGAGCTGCGGCCAACGCACTCACGAGAGCACTCCGGGCCTCTTCGCGCTTGGCGTTTGCGTCCTGGAGAACGGCTTCGGCTTCTCGGACCGGCACTGCGGCGTCTAAAGCCTCTTTGCGAGCTGCGAGCCAGGCAAGGTAATCCCCGGCGGTGATAGGGAGTCTGGTCGGTGCCAGAGTGTTCCGCCAGGCCTGTTCTGCCGCGCCAAGCGTTACGCAGGCAGCAGCCAGCTCTTCTTCCAGGCGCTTCTCGTCGAACTTCAGCCGTCCTAAATTCTGAATTCTCACAGCCAGCGCAGCCGACTCGCGCGCGCCATCAAAACGTTGGTCGGCCATAGCGTCGGCACCCGATATTAGGTCCTCATAGTGGGTCACATCGGCGGCCGGGTGGGGCACCGTGGCCTCACCAAGAATATGGTTGCGGAGGGTGTGCCATAAGGCGTCACGGTCTGATCGCGCTCCGGTCAATCGTTCGGCAGGTATAGCGCCGGGAATTGTCAATAACTGATCCCTTTCGAACTCTTCCTCCCTGATCTTCTTTGCCTTTTCGGCCACGCTTGCGCGCAACAATTCGATCGCCTTCTGAGCCTCGTCGATCGCCTTACCGGCGCTGCGTGCATGATCAGCTGTTGGAACAATGAGGCGCTCGAGATCCTCGATGGAACCTGTCCACGGAATCAGCCTGGCAAGCGCGGTCTCAAGGGTTTGCTCCTTCGCCCGAAACGCACGGGTTGCCTTGGCAACGGCGTCGTCGACATCCCCTTTTTCGGTGGCCACCTTGCCATGCGCTTTGATGGCTTCAAACGGCACATCATCCAGGCTAGGACTGTCCTCTGCCCTGAGTTTGTCGGCATCGCTTTTCCGGTTTGCTTCTGTATCCTGAGCTGCCTTCAATACACTCTCATTGAGCTGGATTTTTGACAGCAGGTCCTCGACCTGTGTCTGAACGATCCGGCTGGGGAGCCGCGCTTCCACCTGCGGTGCATCTTCGATCGCCCAACCAAGGTCGCGCAGCAACGGGCCAAGTCGGGTTCTGCCCTCCTCGGCCTTCGATTGAAGGCCTGGCGCGTCCGCCTCGCCCTTTTCTATTGCGCCTTTGCGCTCACGCAAAACCTGGAACTCTCCCGCGCGTCCAAGTAGCGCTTCGTTAATCACGATCCCGTCAAGTCCGGTCTGGGCGTCAGCGGCCTGACTGGCTGCCAGCCGCAGCTCTGTGTTGTGGGTCAGCAGATCCTTCTCGATCGTATGGAGCCGGGTCTTTGTATCTACGGGTAGGCGGGGAATTGCTTCCAACACTGCCAGATCTTCCAAGATCGCAGTTCGGCGGACTGCGCTTGGCAAGGTCCGGCGCTTTCTCTCAATATCGCCACGCATCCGCGTCAAAACGTCGCGGCGTTCTTTCGCGGCTGTCAGGTCCGCGTGGATCTCTGCGACTTGAATTTTTCGGTCCTCCCAAAGTCCCGGTTTTGTTTGACCGGCCTTCAGTCGCTTGGTGGCGTCCCTGTGGCTTTCCAGCGCCACGTAATAAGAGCGCTCTGCGGAGGCCCGCGGTGCCCAGATCGCCGTTGACTGGTCATCCAATGTCTTCAGAAGCGTCGCTATGCTGGCAAGACCGGAGCCAGCAGCAAAAATCGCCTGCCCGACATCGTCGCGGGCCGCCAGGATCGCCTGTCCACCCTCTCGCAGGCCAATGTGATTGAGGCTGAACATGCGGTTGAAACTGTCAGCAGTTTGGCCGCCGAGGATGTTCGCGAGCAAAGCGCCGTCGATCGGCCGCTCGTCAAAGTCCGTCAAGGCATTCCCGACACGTCGGCGGAACCTGAGTTCGTTCGAACCGTTCTCGATTACGGCACCGACGCGCATCAGCAGCCGGTTAAACCTAAAATCAAACTTGTCCTTGCTTGTAAATCCGAAGAGAAGTGCCGTAATGGCAGACATGGTGGTCGATTTTCCAGCCTCGTTCGGGCCATAGACAACCTGGAAATCCATCGGGCCGCCGGCCGGGAACTCCACCTCGTGGTCGTCGAAATGTCCGCATTTGAGGAGGTGCAGATTCGAGAATCTCATGGACCGGTCCCGCCGCCAGCGGTTCGCGTCGCAAGTGCCCTAGAAGCTCGGTGGAGAATTTCGTCAAACGACTTGGCACGAATGGCTTGCAGCGTTGGCGAATCATCAAAAAGCGTATCGGGAATTTTATTAGTGAACTCGGTGAGTTCGCTATCTAGCGAAGCCTTCAGGGCCGGGTCCTCTAAGCCGGCGTCGAACAACAAGACGATCTCGTCAGCCTCACTGGCAAGTATCCCAGCGCGCGAAGGTAGCGGTGATGTGTCGATGATAATTTTCTCGATCCAGACATTGTCCCCAAATTGCGCTGCTAAAGCCCTGATATCGTCCCGAAGTGTCAGGTCGCTTCGTCCCAGAAGGTCGTTCATCTCGGTCTCGCCGGTCATGACAACCCTGCACATCAACGGGCCTGGCCAGCCGAGCGCGCCAATCGTCGCACCGAGGGCAACCCGAGTTGCCGTCTGGAGGTCGTTATTCGAGCAACATCCCGCCAGATTGACTTCGACTTCCGTCCAGCGGACGGCGTCGAGCGGAACTTGCTGAACATCGATAATTGTTCCGTCATCGACCGTCACCAAGACGCAACCTTTGGCACCGGTCTCTCGGATACTGCGTCCCTGCAGGTTACCACTAAAAACGATGTAGGGGTTGCGTGAAACGATAGCAAAGTCATGCACGTGCCCAAGCGCCCAGTAGTCATATCCGCGTGCTGCTAATTCGGCGACCGTGCAAGGCGCATATGGTTCGTGATTTGTCGGCTTGCCGGC
>Ga0116230_10005595_pt1 | contig 12334 bp, 11 predicted proteins | sample S1TSphfallax_3_FD_88678 | JGI IMG/M metagenome (GOLD analysis project Ga0116230, IMG submission 88678) | Host-associated microbial communities from peat moss isolated from Minnesota, USA - S1T2_Fd - Sphagnum fallax MG | ecosystem: Host-associated > Plants > Peat moss > Unclassified | place...
CGCGCAGATGGAAGGCTGGGGCTGGCAGTCGGTCCACGACCCAAGGAATCTCGCGCAGGTGTTGGAGCGGTGGCGGGACGCCATCTCCTCCGCCCAGCCGTTCGAGATGGTATTTCCCATCAAGGGCGCAGACGGGGTGTTCCGTCCGTTCCTGACCCGGATCAGCCCCGCCTTCGACGAGAACGGTGCCATCACCAACTGGTTTGGTGTCAACACCGACATCTCCCTGCAGGTGCAGGCCGAAGATGCCTTTGCCAAGAGCGAGACGCGGTTTCGCACCCTCGCCGACGCAATGCCGCAGATGGTCTGGTCGGCGTCGGCCAGCGGTGTCCTAGATTACCACAACGCCCGCTGGTACGAATTCACCGGCGCGCCGGTGGGTGCCACCGACGGCACCGGCTGGACCACGATGCTGCACCCGGAGGACAGCGAGGCCGCGCTCGCGACATGGCGCCGCGCGCTGGACACCGGCGAGGCATATCATGTCGAAGTCCGCCTGCGGCACCGCGACGGCGTGTACCGCTGGGTGCTGTGCCGCGCCCAGCCAGAGCGGGACGACGACGGGCATATCGTGCGATGGTACGGCAGCTGCACGGACATCGAAGACATCGTGCAGGCGCGCAATCTTCTGAAGCGGTCGCGCGACGAGTTGGAGCTGGCTGTCATCGCCAGAACCGGGGAGCGTAATCTCCTCGCCAAGATCGTCGAGACGACCGACGTGATGATCATGGCGTTCGACCTGGACTGCAATGTCCTGGCGATCAACCCGGCCAGCGCGAACGAGTTCGAGCGCCTCTACGGCGTGCGTCCCCGGATCGGCGACAACATCCTGGCACTGCTGGCTGATCAGCCCGAACAGCAGAACGCCGCCCGCATCGCGCTGGCGCGCGGGATCGCCGGCGAGGAGGTGACGTTCGTAGCCGCCTATGGCGACCCGGCCAGGGCGCGCTCGCACTACGAAGTCACCTTCCGCGTGCTGCGCGACGATGCGGGCCAAAGGATCGGCGCGTTCCAGTTCGCCACCGACGTGACCGCGCGCTTGCGCGATCAGGCGATGCTGGCGCAGGCCCAGGCGGCGCTGCAGCAGTCACAGAAGCTGGAAGCCATGGGCCAGCTGACCGGCGGGGTGGCGCACGACTTCAACAATCTGCTGACGCCGATCGTGGGCACTCTGGAAATGTTGCGCCGGCGCGGCATCGGCGGACCGCGCGAGCAGCGTCTGATCAACGGTGCCTACCAATCCGCCGAGCGGGCCACGACACTGGTTCACCGGCTGCTCGCCTTCGCCCGGCGGCAGCCGCTGCAATCGGTGGCCGTCGATATCGACACCCTAATTCGGGACATGGCCGAACTGGTCGCAGGCACGACCGGCCCGCAGGTGACCCTGGTGGTCGATGTCGCCGACGACCTGCCCTCGGCGAGGGCGGATCCGCATCAGCTGGAAATGGCAATCCTCAATCTGAGCGTGAACGCGCGCGATGCGATGGACGGCGCGGGCGAGATCAGGATCGCGGCCACGCGCGAAACAGTGGCCGCCGGGCAGGTCGCGCAACTGCCCCCTGGGACCTATGTGCGTGTCTCGGTCGCCGACACCGGCAAGGGGATGGACGAAGCGACGCGCGCCAGGGCAATTGAGCCCTTCTTCTCGACCAAGGGCGTCGGCAAGGGGACGGGCCTGGGCCTGTCGATGGCGCATGGACTGGCGTCGCAGCTGGGCGGTGCCCTGACCATCGTCAGCGCGCCGGGCCAGGGGACCGAGGTGTCGATGTGGCTGCCCGCGACCCCGCAGGCCGCCCGGTCGCCCCCCGACGATCAGCGCATGGCCACCGGCGTGTCGCGGCCGGGTGTGGCCCTGCTTGTGGATGACGAGGAATATATCCGGCTCATTACGGCCGACATGCTGGCCGAACTCGGCTTTTCCGTCCACGAGGCAGCCTCGGGCGAGGCCGCGCTTCGTGCCATCGACGCGGGGATGCAGCCGGATGTGTTGATCACCGACCACCTGATGCCGGGGATGACGGGAGTCGAGCTTGCCCACGCGGTCAGGGCGCGGCGGCCTGAGACGAAGATCCTGATCGTCTCGGGCTACGCCGATGGCGACGGGTTGGACCCGTCATGGCCGCGCCTGACAAAGCCGTTCGTGCAGAGCGATCTGGCGACTGCTGTGGCCGGGCTTGACGTGAAGTAGGGCGATGGCCCCCCTTGCGGCTATCCCTTCCGATGGCCGATCGGGAAGCCGTCGTTGTGGGCGTTTGCAACGGTATTGAGCGAGGAACTTTGGCGCCGGAATCCCAAATTCGCTCGCGAGTAGGCATGCCAGACCGGAGCGATCGGAGGCCCCGTCCCTAGGGCGGAAGTTTCCTGATTTGAAGACCGGCGGCGAGCGGAACGCTGCCCGCACACATCGCCGCCATTGCCCAGAATGCACGTGGCCCCAGGGAGCCATATAGCGGTCCCGATGCCAAGGTCATCGCGGCGGACACGGCGCCCATGGCGACGGCGGCATAGAAAGCCTGGGCGGTCGCGGCTAGCCGCGCGGGCACGGTGCGCGTGATGATGTCCATGCAAGCGAGATGGAGCAGCGCGAACGTCAGGCCGTGCAGGGGTTCCACGATCGCCATCGCCGGAAACCAGGCGGTGGTCGCGGCGGCGCCCCAGCGGATGACGCCGGCCGCGGCCGCAAGCATCACGGCGCGCGGCGGGCCGAGATTGCGCAGCAGCCAGCCGCCGGCGAAGACGAAGATCAGGACCTCGGAGGCGACCGATATCGCCCATAGAACGCTGGCTCGCTCCGCGGACATTCCGGCCGAGCGCCAACGGATAACCTCAAAGCTGTCGTGAAGGGCATGGCTGCCGCCGACGAGTGCCACGACGAGCATCAGCCTGGCGAAGCCCGGCACCGACAGCAGACGCTTCAGTGATCCGGTCTCCGATGCGGCGGCCTCTGAGGTTGCCGTCCCCGCGACACGATCCGGCAGCAGAAGGCCAAGCAGGGAAGCGGCTGCCAGAAGCCCGGCGTTGAGCCAGACGATGACGCCCAGCCCCTCGCGTCCGACCAGATGACCGGAGACGAGCGTGGCGACGATGAAGGCTGCCGACCCCGCGCCGCGGACCCAGCCGTAGCGAAAGCCAGGTTCGGCCGCGGCGGAGCCGAGGGTCAACGCATCGGCGATCGGCGTCAGGGGCGCCAGCACGGCCGCATGCGCCACGCTGACCAGGAGCAGCAGCGGCAAGCCGCGCGCGGGGAGGTAGCCCAGGGCGACCAGGGCCGATGCGGCGGCACAACCGGCGAGCAGGACAGACGGACGGCCGGTCTTGTCGGCGAGCCTGCCGCCCCACGGTCCAGCCAGCAGCCTGACGGCGGTGCCACCCGCCAGCACAACCCCGAGTTGCCCCGGCCCAAGGCCATCCTGACGGAGCAAGCCTGGCAGGAACGGGGAGGCCACCCCGAACGCTGCGAACAATCCCGCATACACGGCGAGGAAGCGCGACAGGGGCGTGATGGTGCACACCGCCCAACAACGGAAGAACAACTGTGCCGTTGCCCGCGCCTCAAAGCGTGGCCCGGAGCAACCCGAATGCGCGCGCCACCTTTGGCCGTCATGGCCAGCCAACACCGAGCCTCCGTCGCCTTCGTGCTGGTGACCCTGGGCATTGATGCTCTAGGCGTCGGCATCATCGCGCCAATTGTCCCTGGCTTGGTACGGCAGCTCGCGCATCTCTCGCCGGAGCGCGCCGCGCCCTGGGTCGGCGCACTTGTCGCCGCGTACGCAGCCGTCCAGTTCTTTGCCGCCCCTTTTCTGGGCGAGCTCAGCGATCGCTTTGGCCGCCGCCCCGTGATCCTCTTCTCAGTGTTCGGCCTTGGCTGCGACTACGTGCTGCTCGCACTGGCGCCAAACCTGTGGTGGCTGTTTGCCGGGCGGCTCATCGCGGGCGCGACCTCGGCGAACGTGCCCGCGGCGACGGCCTACATCGCCGACATTTCGTCCAAAGCGGACCGGCCGCGTCTGTTCGGCTTGATCGGCGCCACCTTCGGGGCCGGGTTCGTCATCGGACCCGCGCTCGGCGGATCCTTGGCCGTCCTCGGCCTCCGGCTCCCGTTCATCGCCGCTGCCGTGCTTTCTTTCGCCAATCTCTGCTTTGGGTTGTTCGCGCTGCCGGAAAGCCTTGCGGTCGAGAACCGGCGCCCGATGACCCGCGCCAGGGCGAATCCCTTCAAGCTCCTGGCCGGGATTTTGAAGGATGGCAGCCTGTGGCGATTGGCGGTCGCCTGGTCGTGCTCCTGGATCGGCCTGGGCGCCGTACAAAGCAGTCTGGTGCTTTTCACCGGATACCGCTTTGGCTGGGGACCCGGGCGCAACGGCATCGTCCTGGCGGGGGTGGGGCTATCCCAGGCGGTCGTCGAAGGCTTGCTGCTGAGGCATGTGACCGCGCGGCTTGGCGAGCGTGGCACTGCGGTCGCGGGCTACGTCACCGGAGCAGCCGGATATGCCATGCTTGCCGCACCGTTCGCGAGCTGGATCGTGGTGCCCGCGATCTCACTGATGGCGCTGGGTGGCTTGGCGACGCCAGCCGTCCGTGCGATGGTCTCCGGCCAAGGGGGCGTCGACAGCCAAGGAGAAATGCAAGGCATCCTCGCCGCCGTGGAAGGCTTGACTGCGGTTGTGGCACCTCTCCTGGCTGCCGGCCTGTTTTACGCCTTTACCACGCGCCTGCTGCCGGTGACGTTTCCCGGCGCCCCGTTCGCCTTCGCCGCCGCATCAGCCATTCTTGCCTGTGTGCTCTTGGGCCGATGGAAACCGGCGGCTACACGACCCCCCCGATAAAGGTTGCAATGTCACGTGGCGCGTTGAGGAAACAGCTGCGGCGTTGATACGGTATCGTCCTGATGGCGAGATCGCTCCACCATGGCCTCCACAGCCTCGGCGATTTGCCTGGTGGCTTGGTAGTGGACCATGTGACCCGCTCCCTTGATGACATGAAGCATGCTGTGCTTGATGGCGGACCGAAGCTGTTCGGCGCGACGCTTGAATACAATCTTGTCGCCCTCACCAGCGATGATCACCACCGGAAGTGTCAGATTCTTGTAACCGTCCCGGAGCGCGATCGCGCCTGGAATCATCAGAGTTCCGTCCTCCGACGTGGCCCGGATTTGAGAGGGACGAACGGCCATCGCGGTCGAGAACCGCGCATCGAAACGCGCTGGAACGGCGCCGGGGGAAAACAGCGCGCGTTTGACGGCGGGCATCAGCAGCCAGTTCAGCAGCGGCGAGATCGTGTAGCGGAGGATATCACCGATGAGGGGGAGCGCACCGACGCCGACCAGCAGCACGTCAGGCCGGAGCGTCCAAAAGTAGTAGCCACTCACGGCGACAACGCCCGCGATCTCCGCCTCGTGCCGCACCGCCATCGACATCGCGACAATCGCGCCCCAGGAATGGCCCACGACAACGGGGCGCGCGACGCCGAGCCGCCGAAGCGCCTGTTGAAGCAAGTCCGCCTGTCGGTCCGCCGTCCAGACGCGTCCGCGCGGGCGGTCACTATGGCCGAAGCCAGGACGGTCAAAAATGATGACCCGATGGCCCTGGCGCAGGATCATGTCCGCGAGGCCGCTTGTCGTGTAGTCGTCTCCGGCGACCATATTTCCGTGGATGAGAACAACCGGACTGCCGTCGCCGCGGTCGGTGTAATGCAGGCGAACCCCGTCCACCGTCATGAACAAACCCTGTGGAGGATGTCGTCGCTCGGCACGGCGTGCCATCAGATAATTGGCCACAGCCAACGCGCCCAAGGCCACTGCGCTGGCGGCCAAGGTGGTGCCGACCGGCGAGGGCCTGCGTTTCGGAAAGGAGTTCATGCTGTCCTTGAGGTCAGTGCACCCGACTGGATGACGCAGCGTGTCGCTACTATTTACTTCTAGTCGGGTTTGAGCTCAGACGGGGAACACAAAAGCGAGAACCGCTGGGTTCGTTTGATCGATGAGCAGGCTGCGGCGTTCATCTAACTCGTCCAGGAGCGTGCATGCCCAAAGCAGCCATTTTCGATGTCGACGGAACGCTGGTCGACTCTGTCGATTTGCATGCTCTCGCCTGACACGAAGCATTGATGAAATTCGGTCATCAGGTGACCTTTGAACAGGCACGCGGTCAAATCGGCAAAGGGGGTGACTAGCTTATCCCCGTCTTCCTGTCCGAGGCGGAGCAGAAAGATCATGGCACGGAGATGGAGGAATGGCGGGCCAATTTGTTCCGCGCCAAGTATCTGCATTTAGTGCGGCCGTTCTCTGCGGTGCCGGGACTGTTGCGTCGCGTCCGTGACAGCGGCCTGAAGGTCGCCGTGGCGTCGTCCGCGAAAGCGAGCGAGTTACGCACCTATCTGGAGATCGCCGAGGTTAAGGAACTGATCGATGTTGTGACCTCATCCGAGGATGCGCGAAATTCGAAGCCAGCACCGGACATCTTTCAGGTAGCATTGCGGAAGCTCGGGATTGTCAGTTCGCAGGCTGTCGCAATCGGCGACGCACCCTATGATGCCCAAGCAGCCGGCAAGACCGGAATGCCGACCATCGGCATGCTGTGTGGCGGCTTCAGCGAAAGCGACCTCCGCATGGCTGGCTGCACCGCCGTTTATCCTGGCCCAAGTGCGCTGCTGGCATGTTTTGGAAGTTCGCCGTTGCAGCCCGAATGCGCCACACCCTAGTGCCGATGGTCCTAGTCGCGGGATAGGCGGGGATTGCGGCGCCATAGCTCCTCACTCAGGACCGTGGCGGAACCCAGCCACACCAACAGTGGCACAGTCATCAACGCAGCCGGCGGATCCGCCTTGCTTGCGGCGTAGGTCATGCCACTGGCACTCGTCAGCATCGCCGCCGCCACGCCTGCGCTTGCTCGGAGCCTCTTTCGGCGAAAGAACAGCATGGGATACCCCGCCAAGCCAACCAGCGTCAGCGCCCAGGCGCCGAGCGCCAAACCCCGCACGCCACTGCGGGGGGCCCTCAAAAAGCGGTAGCCGATGGCCACCAGGAGCGCTTCGAGACACAGCCACACGACACCGATGAAGGGACTAGGCGGGGTGTGGTCCGGCTTTCGGAGCAGAAAATACCAGACGGCTGTATCTGGACGTTGCGGACCGTTACGCGCCCCGGCCAGAGCAGCAATCAAGACGGCTGCGCCCGAGAGCAAGGCAGATGCATTCCTCTCCATCAGCCTCTCCTTATGCCCGTGATCATCCAGCTTGTTGGACCGCTGCTGAAACCCCGGCTCAGCCATAAAGTTCAGCAAAATCCAGCGACCGAAGTTGCTTCAATCGACGTCGCCGGGCACGCCATCGTGGGTGATCGGGCAACCGATCCAGGCTCCGCGTGTTGGCCATTGCTTATAGGAGCTCGCCATGTCCCGCATCGCCCTCAAGCCTGTGGCCCGGCAGACCGTTGTGCTCACCGGCGGCACGTCCGGGATTGGCCTTACGACGGCGCGAATGCTCGCGCGGCGGGGCGCAAAGTTGTTCCTGATCGCCCGCAATGAAGCAGCGTTGCGATCAGTCCGCGACGAAATCCGCGCGGCGGGCGGCGAGGCGGAATACGCGGTGGCGGATGTCGCGGATAAGCCCGCGCTGGAGGCGGCGGCGGCACGGGCGCTGGAGGCATTCGGCGGCTTTGACACCTGGATAAACGACGCCGGCGCATTCATCTACGGCCGGCTCGACGCCGTGCCGCTGGAGGACCAGCGGCGCCTGTTCGATGTCACCTACTGGGGCATGGTTCACGGAACCCTGATCGCGGCCGAGCGGCTGAAGCACACTGGCGGCGCGATCATCAATGTGGGCAGCGTGCTCGGCGAGGTCGCAATCCCCTACCAGGGCGCATACTGCGCATCGAAGTTCGCGATCAAAGGCTTCACGGAGGCCTTCCGGCGCGAGGCCGAGGCGGCGCGGCAGCCCATCTCGATCACCCTCATCAAGCCGGCCGCGATCAACACATCATTCACGGATCATGCCCGCAACCGCATGGATTCCACTGGCACCAGCAATCCCCCGCCCGCCTATGATCCGCTTTTGGTGGCACGCGCGATCACCCACGCGTGCGAGACGACGGTACGGGACCTGACCATAGGCGGTCTGGGAGGCGTCAGCATGATCCTCGCTAATCTGCTTGCGCCCCGGATCATGGATCGCCTTAGCGCCCGCGCGGGTCACGCCAGCATGACAACGCGTGATCCCGGTGATGCAGGACAACGCGACAACCTCTACGAGCCCCGCGAGGACCTGTCGGTGAACAGCAGCCTGCGGCCGTTGACGCGAAAGACGAGCCTGGCGCTTGAGGCGCAGCTCCACCCAGGCGCTACCCTTGCCATCTTGGCGGGGCTAGCGGCGGTGGTGCTGTCGGGGCTGCCGCGTCGATGACCCGGATGCGCTCAGCCCCAAGCACGACGGGCTTGAACAAAACCTGGGCCACAACTCATTCCTGCAAACGACTTATCTGCAGCCTGATCTACCGACGCAGCACGGCCCGCATCGATATGTGTTTCAACTCTTCGCCATCGATCGGAAACTCGACTTCAAGCACCCGCCGGGTCGTGCCGAGGTCATCATGGCGATGATCGGGCACACGCTGGCCAAGGGCATCTTGGCCGGCGCCTACGCGCGCGCCTGACCAGGTTTTGGCCTATCAGCATCCCTGGGAGTGATCGTATGCCGCCCATCACTCGACGCCAACTTGTCGGGTCCACCGGCGCCGGCCTTGCTGGCTTGGGTTTGATCGGTTCGGCGTCGGCGGTCGAGCCACTCCAAGAGTCGGACAACCTGCGCGGCACGGTGCATGGCAACCAGGTCAGTCTGCCGCCCCTCGACAACCCCGCCGACCTGTCCGGCGAGGTTCCGCGGAATGAACCTCTCGACCAGCGCCTCGGCATCGCCGTGGTCGGGCTTGGTCGGCTCGCGCTCACCCAGATTCTTCCAGGCTTTGCTCTCAGTAGGCGTGTCCGTATCGCCGCGCTTGTCAGCGGCGAGCGCGAGAAGGCACGCATCATAGCCGCGCAATACGGCTTGCCAGACAAGAGCATCTACGACTACTCGAATTTCGATGACCTTAAGAACAACCCCGATGTCGACATCATCTACATCGTCTTGCCGAATGCGATGCATGCCGAGTACACGGTGCGCGCCGCGCAGGCCGGGAAGCACGTGCTCTGCGAAAAGCCGATGTCAACCTCGGTGCAGGACGCCCAGCGGATGATCGATGCCTGCAAGCAGGCCAAGCGAAAATTGATGATTGCCTATCGCTGCCAGTATCTCCCGGAATACCGCACGCTGATCGGCATGGCGCGCGGCAAGGCTCTCGGCACGTTGCGCATGATCGAGGCCAATAATGGGCAGAACAATGCCAATGATGGGCAGTGGCGGTTGAACAAGGCCATGTCCGGCGGCGGATCGCTGCCCGATGTCGGGGTTTATTGCCTCAACGCCGCACGCTTCATCACTGGCGAGGAACCCATCGAAATCAGCGCGCGGACCGTGCAGCCGACGGATGATCCGCGCTTTAAGGAAGTCGAGGATCTGTGCAGCTTCACCTTGCGCTTTCCCTCCGGCGTGGTGGCGAACTGCGGCAGCGGCTACTCCTATCACGAGAACCGCTTCCTTCGGGTGATGGGCAGCGAAGCCTGGGCTGGGCTGGATCCCGCGTTCGGCTACGACAACCTCACCATGCAGATCGGTCGCCGGGCCGGCAACAGCAGCGGGTTGGAACAGCGCCGCTGGTCTCCGCGAAACCAGTTCGCCGTGGAAATGGACGCGTTCGCGGACGCCATCACGCATGACCGCGCTCCCTTGACGCCTGGCGAAGAAGGACAGCAGGACATGCGTGTAATGGAAGCCATCTACCAATCGGCCGTCTCGGGGTCGGTCATTAAAATGACGCCGACCCAGGGGCTGGACGTCACTCGCGGTCCGCCGCCGGAGCAGGAAGTCTGACGTCTTTCGCCGATCCGCCGTCTGCCGCGACGCATGAGCATCAAGATTAGCGAACGCATCCCACGGGTCGGTGTGCAGCGGTCCTCCCAAGCGGGGCGCGATGCGCGCTCGCCTCGCCGCGCCGCTTGCGCGCAGGCTGGGTCGGGAAGGCGGAGCCATGCGCATCCTGATAACAGGCGGCGGCATCGGCGGCTTGGTCCTTGCGCTGATGCTGCACGAAGCTGGCATCGCCTGCACGGTCGTGGGTCAGCGGCGGAAGCGTTGCGCGCCTACGAAGCTCAACGCCTGCCCGCCACCGCCGCCGTTGTGCACTCCAACCGCACCGGCAGGCCGGAGCGCATCATCGACCTCGCCGCCGCTCGCGCGCCTGACGGGTGCGGCCACATCCACGAGATGGCAACGCCCTCCGACCTGGCCGACATTACGCAGGGCTACGCGCGCCTCGCCGGTTTCGGCGTCTCGTCAGGGAGTCCATCATGACCGACCGCACCACCTGCCCGCCCGGCACGCAGTCCGAGGAATGGGCGCCGCGCCGCCAACTGACTGACTTCTATCACCTGGTTGAGTTCCTCGGCTGGACCTAGCTGATCTTCAACCACATCTCCGTCCGCCTGCCCGGGCCGGAGCACCACTATCTGATGAACCCGTTCTGCCTGAACTATAACGAGATCACGCCGCGAACCGTGCGGAAGGTCGGCGTCGACGGAAAGCTGGTTGATCCGTCCGACCATCCCGCCAACCCGGCAGGCTTCGCCCTGCACGGCACGATCCACGCCAGCCAGCCGGACATCGCATCTTTGGCCCGTATCCACACCACGCCGGCATCGGCGGTGGCGATGACGCGGGACGGTATCGATCACAACAATTTCTATGGCGCTTCGCGGTGTGCGAGCGCGACATTCCCAGCACTTTCATGCTGCTGTGGGTCGTGCGGCGCGCCGCCGAAATCCAGTGCGCCTCCGGCCCGCTGCTTGACGCGGACACGGTCCTGGACACAGCGGTGCGCGAACGTTGCCGCGGTGCCGCGATCGACTTCGGCACCAACGCCAGTTTCGCCCGCCTGCTGTTCAATGCCACCATCCGCCGCATGCGCCACGCCGGGCGCTAGAGCACCAGCGACCCCGCGGGGGGGGGCCAGCTTGACCAAATGACGCGAGAGCGCTTTCCCCCGGGCTGCCTTGGTTCCGCAGACAGCCTCGCTGCCTCGGATCACTGGGACGGGACCCGTTTCCACAACGCCCGCCTCGCCAACGAGGCGGCCATACCCGGCCGCGGGCTGCTCCAGGTGCTGCGCTGGCGGTTGCGGGGCGAACGCGCCGTCTGGCCTCGCGAGGTCGCCGACCCCGCCTTCCCGCCGCCGCCCGGCAAGGTCGCCGCCGGCACCGCCGCGGTGACCTTCGTCAACCACGCGACCTTCCTGCTTCGTCTGCCCGCGGATTCGCCTGCAGGGGTCGTCGTGCTGACGGACCCGATCTTCAGCGAACGCTGCTCGCCGCTGTCCTGGGCCGGCCCGCGCCGCGTGCGGCGGCCTGGCCTTGCCTTCAACGACCTGCCCCGACCCGACCTCGTGCTGCTTTCGCACAACCACTACGACCACATGGACGTGCCCAGCCTGCGCGCTCTGCAGCGCCGCCACGCGCCGCGCTTCGTGACCATGCTCGGCAACGCCGCCCACCTCGCCCGCGCCGGCATCGCGGCGACCGAACTGGACTGGTGGGACGCGGTCGAGGTCGCCGGCCTGATGATCACCGCAACGCCCGCGCGGCATTTCTCCGCCCGCACGCCGTTCGACCGCAACCGCACGCTCTGGGGTGGCTTCATGATCGACACGCCGAGGGCGCCCGGTCTGTCGGGTGGCAAGATGCTGTTCGCCGGCGATTCCGGGGCCGGGCCGCACTGGGCCGAGATCGCCGCCCGGCTCGGGGCCCCCGACGTCGCGCTGTTGCCGATCGGTGCCTACGAGCCGCGCTGGTTCATGGCGCCCGTTCACATGAATCCCGCCGAGGCCGTGCAGGCGCATCAGGACCTGCGGGCGGCGCGCTCGGTCGGAATGCATTTCGGCACCTTCCAACTCACCGACGAGGCGATCGACGCGCCGTTGTTGGCGTTGGCGACGGCGCGGACAGCGGCATGCCTTCCGACGGACCGCTTCGACACGCACGGCTTCGGCGAAACCCGGCTCTACCGGCTTGGCGGCGGCGCTTAGGGCTGGCCTCGAGTGGCCGCCTGGGCGGCCTGTAGCGCGACAATCTTGATGGAGCATTCTGGTGAGGCAGCTCCCGGCCTGCTGGGAGCATCGAGCATTCCTGGATGAGGCATACAGAAACCATCCTAGTTGTCGCCACTAAAGTTCGCGGATACCTTGCAC
>Ga0116230_10005596_pt1 | contig 12333 bp, 8 predicted proteins | sample S1TSphfallax_3_FD_88678 | JGI IMG/M metagenome (GOLD analysis project Ga0116230, IMG submission 88678) | Host-associated microbial communities from peat moss isolated from Minnesota, USA - S1T2_Fd - Sphagnum fallax MG | ecosystem: Host-associated > Plants > Peat moss > Unclassified | place: USA...
AGTACCTTCCCCCTTATAGTATACTCTGCACCTCTCCACGGGGCCCACATCCAAATGGCTTTTCTCTCCCGGGACTCTCGAGTGAGAGTCATGAAATCACGCCAACTGGGACTCTTGCAACTTTGGAGCCCCATAACTTTGCGAGCAGACCTCGGATCAAGGTGTGGACTAAAGCAAAGTTGTAGCTCTCGTCAAGAGCTTTCCAATGGTATGACGCATGTCTTCTGAAGCTAAGTAAATCGGGTCAATTCCTGACTTTTTCTGGTCGGGAGTCAAACTAGCAGTTTGACTGCCAACCCTTCTTTTGGTCATAACTTGCGTTTCAGATGTCCAAATGAGCAATGCGAGCCCACTTTAGACATCTAAGTTCCAAAAGATTTTCAATGAATTAAAGAACCCTACAAGAAATTGAGTTTTGACTCATGAAATTGCTCTCTGAAGTTTTGAGAGTCCACCGGGACTCCATCTCCCAAAGTGGGAGTTGTCTTGGGAGTGTGAGGGCACTCCCTCACACTTTCTTACACTCCCAGGAGTATGTAATGTGACTCCTGGGCTTCCTCTTGGCCCGCAACCTTGCAACCCCTTTGCTTTAGTTGCAAACCCAAGGCTAGGGTTGTGACATAAATAGTTTTGACAAAAGATTGTTGTAATTTTTGCTCCTCTTCCAAGTTAGCAACAAACGTCTTTTTGATTGGCTCTCTTACCTTAAACACCTATTCTTTAGTAACCTTGCTCTTGGTGATGGCCATATTCACATCCACCATATGGATTGAAGGATTTAAAACCTTGGGTTCTACCACAACTTGTTTCTTTGTTGGCTTCACTTTTTTGTTCTTAAACATATTATGCATATCATTATACTTAAGACAATTTATGATCTTACATCTAATATCACCATAAATATGATAAGAATATTTCACAGGCCTCTATACTTTAATCTGTTGAGTAATAACATTAGAAAATGTAGGAACGAGGTTTTCTTTCCTTTTGACTTTATAGGTGTTGACATTATGATTTGCCTTATGACAATTTGTGTAGTACATTCCTATTTTCTCTAGAATTGTTTGAGATTTCTAAGTCGATATTGTTTGACAATATATGGTAATAATAGATTACTTATGGCCTCTACTTCAGAATTATTTTTTTCACAAACTAAAGTTGTTTCCTTATGTTCTTGTAAAGTTTCTTTCTTCATACCTCTTGTTGTTACACATAGATTTGGTTGTAATCTAATCCTGAAAATAATAATTAAAGAACTATTTATTGTCTTGTGTTTAAGATTATTGGCCAACTTCAATAATCTCTCATAATAGACTTCCACTCTTTCATTCTTATCATGCTTCATGTTTTTCAACTACAAGTAAATTTGTTCATCATTCTAAACTTTTTTGTACATTTTACAAAAGCTAACTGCAATTCTATAAAAATACAATTTGGGTAATTTCCCAAATAATTGTTACACCAATTAGACATAATATCTTTGAAAGGTAAAACTGAAAAAATAACAATTTTTGCATCATTTGTTTCACTATTTGCTCTAATGGCAATTTTAAATACTTTGACATGAGCATTTGGGTCAAAATCCTTGACATATTCTGGATAGTTAAGTGGCCAACAATAAGGTATGTTTGGTGGTAATGGTGGCCTACCTAGATGCACCATTAACAATCAAAAATATCTTGGAGGTCCTACTAGATTTGAGTTGCCTCTTCCTTGATCTGATGGTTGACTAACAAAAACTCCTCTCACCTCCTAAGGCATATCTTCATGCAAACTCACAAAATTTTGTTCCCATTGGAATTTGTGGTATGGATCTAATACCAACAATAGTATTAATTGGCATCGATACAAATGAAGCTTCAATAACTGTAATTATAGATTGGGGCATTATCACATAATATAATGGCATAGATATTATTAGTTCCATTCTAAAATATGAAGCTCTTACATAGGTAACTCCAATATTATCTTGATTAACAAACTTTATATTGGAGCTATAGAAATAGGTATTACATCAGCCACAATTTGAACTTTCATTTTTACTTTATTATCTTTCCAAATCTGTTCTTTAAATTTATTTGGAATTTTGACCTTCTCATGGTATAAATCCTATAACTCAATATGTCCATGATTCCCTACTCTTACAGGTTTTGGATTCATATTCTAGAAATGCTCAAAAAATCCTTGCATCACATTTTTTTCAATAAATGGACATTTGTTGATCTAATGTCCAATTTGATGGCAATATGGGCAAAGTGGAAAATTTGGTCTTGGAACTTTGTTTACACTATGAATTCCTCTACTATAATCCCTTGGAACTCCACTAATAATGTTTCCATTCAGGATATGTAGATTAATTTTGGGTTTATTGTACCTCACTTTCACAACCATAGGAACACCTTTTGGTATTATTGGTTATGCTCTTGGTAAGATTACAATTTTTTATTTAGTTACAAGTATTGGCCCAACTCCTTTGGATATTCTAATACCGTTATGGCTTCTTATTCAACAACATAATGAATCGAAGGTTCAAAATTTTGAATTATTTGTTCAAACTTTTCATTTTCCTAGCCTTTTTTATAATAAGGAGGTCAAGTAAATCTGTACCATGGTACCATTTCCTCCCTTTTTGACATGTTGAGTCTATGTTGTTCTCAAGTTAGAACATCAAAGTCATGTTGTTGCATCAGATTTGTTAATTCTAGCACAACTTTTTGTTGAGGTTCAGATTCCTAGCTCCTTTGTGTAAACTCAACCTATGAGTTTGCATTTTCAATTTGACATTCTACTCTTTTAGAATTTTGTTATAGACTACTGGTGCGCCTCTATGTTTCACTAGTTTACACTTCACGAGGAATAATTGGTGATACCTAAGGCATTTTATGGCTTGCAAGTCTATTTTATGTCCATCAATTTCTTTGTTTTATTTGAAAAACTCTTATAGGTGTTTCAAACTACTAATCTACCTAACTTGCACTCAAATTGTTGTTAATGGTAATGCCATTTTCCACTTGTTCATAATACAACCTGATCTAATTGTCTCCTCAGACTTCAAGTTACAATTTTATTTTCCATCTCTCCACATCCTAATTCAAATCTGAACAAAACTTCTACATTACAACAAAATCTTCATGGTTAACTACTTTGCTTAGATCTACTTCCTGAACAAATAATTATGATCAACATTCAAAAAAAATGCAAAAACAGAAATTGAAATTCACTATCTATCTATATAAATAAAAAATTTAACAACATGACATTAAAAACAGTGAAATTCACCTTGAAATCAAACCCTAGGATGGTCGCAAAATGGTAAATATAGAATCTTTAATCATATATTCTGGTTTAAAATCTAAATTGAAATGTAATAAAACCAATACTAAAAAAGTCTTCTCATTCAATTCGACTTATAACTAGTTTCATAATTAATATCTAGTAATGAAAGTATGATAATAAAAAAATTCAAAATAACAACTTTGATTATGGAAACAAAGCTTATCCAAAAATCAAAACATATTTATCTCATACTCCATTAAAGCTCCATGTTCTTCAATGATACAATGGCCCTCATCTCTTTTTCTTTTCCAAAAATATACCTAGAAAAAATATAATTTTATGTTCTATTCAAATTCAAACGGTGATAAAAATTATGTAATCTAGCTAGTAATTTTTATAAATAGTAACCAAATAAATAAAAATATATTAATTAATAATTATTGCAAATACTCCCTTAACAATGTACTTAGTGTTATTAGAAAGTAGTCATTGAGTTAGAATTAATAAAATTTATTCACAATTTTCATATTTAAAAAGTGGAAGATATTGAATTTTGAATTAATACTGTTGTTGAAAATTCAAACAAATTACAAAAAATTGGGCTTAAGAAGGAAAATGAGTTGAATGTGTTCGCACTTGGGGGGCCAACAACACATGCTACCTTATCTATCCATGAAATAAGGTAGTTTGTTTTGTTTTGTCATAATGATATCTCCTAAAGTAATGATATGGATCTTATCATCGAAAAGCTCCCAATGAATAAAGGTGCATTGATTTGGTTCAGAATGTTTGGAGCTATTGTGTGGATTCTATTGAACCATTTTTTCATTGATTTGTTTAACAAACCAAAATTGAAAACTATATTGGAATTTGGGGGCGGTTTTGGTATTGTTAGTACATTAATGTTTAATGAATTTTTATCATAATTTTAAACAAATATTAAGATATCATGTGTATAAAAATGAACAAACATTATTGTTACACATTATTATTAATTATGAATCATTACTTAATATGTTGTAGTGATTTACATTGAAATAATAAATTACATGTGTATTGAACATAAACACTAGTATTAACATATTATATATATATATATGAAATTAAAGTTTAATATTTATATGCACAAAAAAAATTCATTTATACAAGTAGAATTTAAACGTCATTTAATGTTATCATAAATTTAAATAAATATACACTATTACAAAATGCGTTTTAATTCACTTTGGTTTTCACTAGATTTTGAGTGAATTTGGACATTTTTACCTAGTGAAATTGTTTAACCCCCTAGTGAATGGGGACCAGTTACTATGAACAATGAATTGTTTCATTAATACTTACTGAAACAAGGTTATTCTTAAGTGAAATATAAATTTATCAAACCATTCACTTACTAGTGAATTAACTAACCAGCCAGGTTAAAAACGTGGCCTAGGTAGGTAGGCCACATCATCAACCTAAGCATCTATTCTAAGAATTAAGTAAGAGAATATTTGGTCAACATACCATTATTGACCACACACAACACCATTCATGAGATTTGATCCCTTAACCTTTGGAATGGAGGCAAACATCTTTACCATCAAGCCACCCCACTTGTTGTGTTAATATGTTACATTACATTTTATTTAATAAATATTTCAGTTTAAACATTCCAAAAACATAAATTTTGAAATTTTATATCTTATTGAAATTTTGTTCAAATGAAATGATTCGAGTTTACTTTTTTTTTAAATTCAATAATGTACATAATTACATTTATTTCCTTTTGAAATTTAAAATTCATTTGAACAAAAAAAGTTGAATATCATTATTCAATAACATTTCAATGACCATTTTTTTATAAATTTTTAAAAATTAAATGGATAAGATTTTTGTTAATATAATAATACTACTTATGCTAAATTATTTTAAATTATTATAAGATTTTTAAAAATTAATTTAAATTATTTCACCCTACATTATTTACGATTATTTATGGCTATTTCACCCTAGGCTACTTTTGATTATTCTAAGTTACTTTTGGCTATTTTAGTTTATTTCACCTTAGGCTATTTTCAGCTATTATAAGTTTTTTTAGCTTTCGTAAATTATTTCAATTTAAATTATTTGTAGCTATTATAAGTTACTTTTGGGTATTGAAAGTTATTTCACCTTATGTTACTATTAGCAATTCTAGGTTATTATAGGCAATTTCACCTTAAATTACTTTTGTCCATTATAAATTATTTCACCCCATGTTGTTTTTGGCAATTTTAAACAATTTTAATATATGCTACTGGTTATTCTTTTATTAGGGCTATTGGTGGTTATTAATGGCTATTGCTACCTATTTTATTGGTGGATATTAATGCCTATTAGTAGTTATTGTATTAATAATTATTGGTGGTTATTTTATTAATGGCCATTAATAGTTATTCTATTAGTGGTTATTGATGATTTTTAATGGTTTTTCTATTAATGGCTATTGGTGGCTATTTTATTAATGGCTATTGGTGCCTATTCTATTCATGGTTATTGGTGCCTATTATATTAATGGTTATTGGTGGCTATTCTATTCATGGGTATTGGTGGGTATTATATTAATGGCTATTGGTTGTTATTATATAAATGACTATTGGTGATTATTCTATTAATGACTATTAGTGGTTATTCTATTAATGAATATTATTGGTTATTCTATTAATGGTTATTGATGGATATTCTATTGGTGGATATTGGTGCTTATTAATGGTTATTCTATTGTGGATATTAGTGTTCATTAATGGTTATTTTATTAATGGTTATTGATGGATATTTTGTTATTCTATATTGTCATTATTAATGATTTTTGTATTAGTGGCTATTGGTGAATATTTTATTTTAGATATTGGTGGTTATTAATGATTATTATATTAATAGCTATTGGTGAATATTCTATTATGGATATTGGTAGTTATTAATGATTATTATATTAATAACTACTGGTGAATATTCTATTATGGATATTGGTAGTTATTAATGATTATTATATTAATAGCTACTGGTGAATATTCTATTATGGATATTGGTAGTTATTAATGATTATTATATTAATGGCTATTGGTGAATATTATATTATGGATATTGATGGTTATTAATGACTATTATATTAATGGTTATTGATGAATATTTTATTATGGATATTGGTGGTTATTAATGACTATTATATTAATGGTTATTGGTGAATATTCTATTATGGATATTGATGTTTATTAATGTTATTATATTAATGTTTATTGGTGGTTATTATATTAATGGCTATTGGTTATTCTGTTGTAAGACATTGGTGGTTGTTTTATCGGTGATTATTGTATTATAAATTATTGTTGGATATTATATGTTATAATATCATAAGCTATTGGTAGTTATTATATTGTAGGGCATTTTAAATTATTTTTCATACCTTATTATTTTCTATTTTAAGTTATTATACTTAGGATAAAATAATTTATAATAACATAAATTAAAATGATTTTGAATAATTTAAAGTATAATTTGAAATAACATATATTAATTTAAAATAAAATAATCTAAGGTAAAGCTTAAAATTAGTTGAATAATTTAATTTTCAACAACTTAAATGTTTATAATAAGCTAGTTAAGAAACCTTAAGGTAAAATAACGTATAATAGTTTAAGGTACAATAATTTATAATAGCCTATAATAACATAAAATATAAATTAGAGGAATTAAATTTGTTTAAAATAATATAGGCTATATCATAAAATAACATAAATAAAATATTAAAAAACATAAAAATAAACATATTTACTATACTAAATGAAATCTATAAAATGCAATGAAGTTATTTCACTTTTAAGGTCCCATAGTGATTTAGGCTAGTAAATTGCACCCCACTTCTATAGTAGTGATATTAAAATATTATGTGTGTAAAATTAAATTTGCTTACTAGTTGTTCAACCTAGTTGAAAGAGAGATAACTTTAAACAAGATTCCATTTCATCCATCCTCTAGTACATTTATCATTCAACGTAGTTGAACATTGGTCGATGTTTTGACTATGTGCCAATTAAAAAACCTTAAATGCCAAAAATATTTTTTAAATGGCCCCTTAGTTAAAATATGCTTCACATCGTTTACCAACATAGTTAAAAGTTCAACTTGGAAACATTGTTGATGCTAAAAAATATTCAACAAATGACCACCCAATTGGAAAATGCTTTCAACAATATACCAATATAGTAAACGAATCAACTTAATTGGCAATTGCCATAATTATATTTTTAAAAATTTGAAATCCTAGTTGAAACATAGTCACAAATGTCATGTAATTGAAAACTTTTGGTTAAAAAAGGGGGTTTTCTTGTAGTCGAAAAAACACAACATGCACTAGGGCCTATTGATGTATCTTTCAACAATGTAAAGTAAGATTTTGTTAGTGGATTCTTTGTTGTAATATAAATCATAATCTATGATGACATATATTTGGGATTTTGGATGAAACAATATGGAAACCCAAAAGTTAACTCCAACAAATGATGAATGTTTATTGTTTACATGGTTAATTTCTATGATAACACGTTGGATTTGCTCAAGTTGCTATCAATATATAGATATATGATATTGATGAAAATGCCTACTACATAGAGCAATATGGAAAATCAAAAGCTAATGTCAACAAGTGATGTTCATGTTTATTATTTACACGTGGTTAATTTCCAATGATAACATGTTGGTTTTTGCTCTAGTCACTGTCAATGTATAAATATTTGATAATGATGAAAATGCCTATTGTTTGTTATACGCATGCTTTTGAAAATAGGTTTTGAAATCATTGACCTTAATTATGGCCACACGGCAACAATATTACTAACACATCATAGAATACTTTTGTCACATGGTTGAAAATTTCCCCACATGGCATGAAAATATATTTTGGATATTCAATTTTATGGATGAAATGTTTTTAAATTTTTTTATCATGCTCACCTCCTCATTGTTTGTTGTTCATTCGTTAGTTATGTTGAAAATATCACAACATGTTTACAATCTTCACAAATTCTTTCATTTTGTGTTTAATATGGTCATCCCAACTTATAGGCACAAACATGTATTATGAGTGCCAAAATAATTAGTGTTAAATGCTCCATGATGTATCTAGACACTCCTAGGTTCAAGTAATATGCATATATGTTTTACAAATATAAAATTTAATATGAACATTTTTTTGTTGACAAAGGAAGTAGAATTACAATACAATTTATTTATGGGTTTATTGTATTGTTATATTATTTATTTATTTATGAGGAGGCATTACAACATGAAGCAAAGTAATTAACTATGAAGAATCAAAAAGCTTATTTGCAAAAATTTAGTTGGATGATCAAAGTTACAATGACGCACTCCCAAGCCCCTCAATAGACTCAAATGTGAGTCCAAGGTGAACATAACGAAAGAACAAGGAGTTGGGGTACGCTCCCTTGTTTGCAACATTTTGAGGGTAAAAGGGCATGTTGGAACTTTGGGATAGGGACTAGGAAGAGTGACAAGAAAGTCACTTACTCACACGGACCTACACAAACCAAACAACAAGTTAGTTAATGCATAGTTGGAGCACTTTTGGTGCACATACGAACCACGGGTAAACACGGATTCACAAGATTCATCACAGCTCGGACTTGAAGGAAGCCATCACTTTCTCCCTTATAGTATTTTTTTTCTTAACCACGGGACCAACACCCAAATGTCATTTTGTCTCAGGACTCCCAAGTTGGAACTCTCGAAATTCCCTGAATTGGGACTCTCGCAACTTTGAAGGCCCACAACTTCTTGTGCAGACCTTTGATTAAGGTGAGGTCTAAAGCAAAGTTGTAGCCTTTTTAAAAAGATCTTTAACATTATGTGGCACGCCACCTGCACACAAGTAAATCAAGGAAATTCCTGACTTTTAGTGGTTAGAAGTTAAATTGGCAATTTGACCCCAGGCCTTTTTTGGGTCATAATTTATGTTTTAAGTAATCAAATGGGTCATGCAAGCCCATTTCAAACATCTATGTTCCAAGAGATTTCCAATGATATAAAGAACTTTTCAATTTAATGAGTTTTGACTCCTGCAATTACCCTTTGAAAATTTGGGAGTGCATCAAGACTCCAACTCTAGAAGTGGGAGCTCACTTGGGAGTGTGGGGGTTCATTCCCTCACAATTTCATACACTCCCATGAACATGAAATGTGACCCCCAAGATTCACTTTTGGCTTGCACCTTTGCAAGCCCTTGTTTTGGTCATAAGCCCAAAGTTAGGGTTGTGACATATAACCTCACATGACATTGTAATCACTTGGCAAATGCATCAAACAAGAGAGTGAAAGGACAAGCAACTAAGAATCCAAGAAGCATTGAAAATATACGTACATTCAATGGTTTGCACCACACCTTTGGCTTCGCATTCAGATTATAGTGGAGAGGCATAGGAGTTTGACAAAGTTGTTTTACATTATCTTTGTGCATTCCATAGAAAGCTAGGGGAACATTCAAGCCCGTTTGATAAGCTTTCTAAATCCTCTTTAGGAAAGTGGTTTACCTTAGATGGAAAGTTCAAACCAAGGGTTGAAAACACAATAGAGAAGGGTAGAGCTTTTACAATCACAGAACATCACATTCCAATATTAAATCGTAGGCCAAAAGTGAGAGATGAGTTCATGTCTTTGTTATAAAATATTAGAGCTTCTAAATAAGCCTTTTCTGGACCCATAGTCCAACCCATTATCCAAGGCTTTCTTGAGTTCAAAGCTCTTGAATTTTTAAGTGGTTCATTCAAAGTTTCATTGGAGTGGTCTAGAAAGTTCATGAAAGCCAAGTTGGGTCGGTCCTTTAGTCCAACTATTACAACTACAACAAAACTACCACCAAATTGGGAAGATCAAGGAACAAAGATGATGCATACGGTGACATACCTTGTAAAAACATACAATGTCCCTGCATTAATTGTCATAAACATGGATCAAATAAGGATTCACCTTGTACCTACATGTGGGGAAAAAATATGGGGAAAGAAAGGATCAAAATACATACACGTTCTTGGGGTTGAAGATAAGAGGCAAATTATTATTGTAGTATCCTCTATAACTAATGGAAGTTCTTTGCCCCTACAAATCATTTTTATAGGATCAACAACAAGATGTCTTCCTCAAAATTAGGGAAAGCATCTTGTTTGGGAGCAAGGTTTCATTTGACATACTTTGTTAATCATTGGTCTACCTTAAAGACTTGCCAACAATTTATGGAAAGGATTTTAATTCCTTATCACAAAAATGAGGTACATGAATTAAACTTGCCACAAAACCAAAAGATGGTATGGCTAATAAATTGCTAATTAGTTCATAAGAACATGGAGTTCATATAATGGATCAACTCACAACATCCATAATTATCTTTAATGTTTATACTTGCAAACTATACCTCCAAGATTCAACCTACAGATGTGATCATCCAACCACTACTAGAATTCCTATTTTTCCAAACTAACCAAGTTGACTAGATGGGTTTTTTTTACTAGAAGACATGTATTTTTACTAAAGGCCAAAGGCTTGAATGAAAATGGGTATTTTTTTATTAATCAATTTGACAATTAGTCAAATTAGACAACTAGTCAAATTGGACTTTAAAATACAACCTATTCAAATTGATTAATGGCCTATTCAATAAAACCACCCAATCTAACAAATTGGTAAGTGCCCTAGTCAATAAGGACACCTATTATATTCAATCAAATAGGTTAACTAAGTAGGCCTAGTCAAAGTGGCCAATGGCCTAATCAAAAGGGCCAATTACAAATTCTAATACTAGTTGGGTAAGTTGGGACTACATTTAACATTTGACTATGTTTGACCAATTAAAAAAAAGTTGGAAAATGTAAAAGTTAGCTAATCATAATTAAATGAATCATGACCAAATTAATTATGATTAAATTAATTATATGTATATGGTTTATCTAACGATGGTTGAATTGATTATATTGAAATTAATTATGGTTCAACTACCTATGAAAAAACTAATTAAAATTAAAACTAGCCATAATTAATCTAACCATGGTCAATTTAACAATAGTTGGTAAAGCATTAATAAGCTTAGCCATGATAATTAATTTGACATAATTAATTTAACCAATACTAGTTGGGACATTGTTGGTTTTGCCATAATGAGTTTAACCATGGTTATTATAAGCATAATTAAATTAGCTATATTTATTTATAACATATTATTATTTTACCCTAATAAGTTTGACCATAATCAATTGACCCATAATTAATTTAGAATTATTTTAGTTTAACCATGGTTGGTTTTGCCATAATTATTTTAGCCATAATTATTTCATTCATGCTTATTTTAGTCATAATTAATTTTTGCATAATTGGTTTTTCCATTAAAAAAATTCATTAGTTAATTTAGCCATATTAACTTTATTAATCATTGGTTTAGTCATATTTATTTACTCATGGTTAGTTTAACCATTTCTAGTCTAGCCATGTTTAATTTTTCCATAATTATTTTAGTCATTTCTATTTTAGGCATAATTAATTTTTTCATAGTTGGTTTTTCCATAAAATATTTATTCATTACTTACTTTAACCATATTAACCTTTTTAGTGGTTATTTTAGCCAATTTTATTTATTCATGGTTAGTTTAACCATTTCTAATTTAGCCATGGTTAATTTTGCCATAATTATTTCATTCATGTTTATTGTAGTCAAAAATTAATTTTTGCATAATTGGTTTTGCCATTAAAAAATCATTCATTAGTTAGTGTAGCCATATTAACTTTATTCATGGTTAGTTTAACCATGGTTGGTTTAACCGTAGATTATTTATTGTTTAATTAATTTTTCCATAATTATTTTATTCATGGTTAGTTCAATTATAAAATATTTATTCATTTGTTAGTTTGGCCATATTTGACGCGCTCCCAAGTCACGGGGTGAAACCCACTTGAGGGTTTCACAAAGTCAAGTTGCGGAAAGTTGAGACTTGGAGGCACGCTCCCGGCTTCCAACTCTAGAAAGGGGTAGAGGGTCGA
>Ga0116230_10005597_pt1 | contig 12331 bp, 9 predicted proteins | sample S1TSphfallax_3_FD_88678 | JGI IMG/M metagenome (GOLD analysis project Ga0116230, IMG submission 88678) | Host-associated microbial communities from peat moss isolated from Minnesota, USA - S1T2_Fd - Sphagnum fallax MG | ecosystem: Host-associated > Plants > Peat moss > Unclassified | place: USA...
GACTTTCGTAGCCAAATTTGGCTCATTCCTCTTTTTTGCATGGATGATCGATCGCCAGTCCACGTACTTGACAAAATTGCAAAAGAAATTGCCAAAAAAGACAAAACCCTCATCATCATCATCATCAACGTATCTGCTGCTGCTGTTATGATCCTCCGAATCCTCCGTGATCGGCTTCCAACACTCACTTGAAAAGTCACTGCACTTGAATCCTGCCATCGTAGTAAATGCTAGCTAACAATCCTTTTGCCGCCAGCCGCAGTAGTCTCTTCACTCCGTCCTTTCTTTCTCAGTCTGGGAACAATCACCCCACACTGGCTATGCTACTCTCTGGAGTCTCCACACAAACCAAACTCTCCTGAACTCACTCTAGTATTCTCTAGTGTTTCTCAATTCCCTTATTTTCCTCTAGTTTTTAGTCGGTTGTGGACGTTGTTATTGTTGTCGTTGTTGTTGGTGTTGCTCTCTCTTACGGGTTCGGTTCAGCTGCCACTGATCTTAACTCCCAGAACAAAGTCCACAGCTCCTCGTCCATTATTCAGGTAATTTAGTCCTTGGCTTGCTCTCTCGGCCCCCACGAGTGCTCTTTACAAGTTTTTTACCTCCACATTTTCCTCCAGCGTATAGTGCAATGTTTTTTTAAATTTTCTTTGTCGTCATGGGTTTTGGGTGTAATTCGCGCATCGGATTAGGATCAGCGCATGCAACGAAATGAATTTGAAGCTTTGTATGGGGCCTTTGTGAACTGTTGTCGGGTTTTGGGTTTTTGATAATTCGTGAGCTTAGAACTGTGTCCTAGTTCATCTCTAGCTTGCAGTTCGTTTGTGGAGCTTCATGTGTTTTCTGTTGCGATGGGTCAAGTGTAAAGAACTGTCCAGAGCTGCTTGCAGGCGTTAGACTTCTTGTGCGAGTCGACAGACAGTAGTCTTGAGGACGGTGTTCTTGTTAGTTGTTGCGGCCTTGGACTTGCGTGCTGATGATTTAAATAGCAGTGCTGTTTTGTGCAACAGGGGGACGCAATGACAGGGAGGCAGAAAAGCAAGAAGCATCATCACAAGGAGCATAGTGCAGCAGGAGGAGGTGCTGAAGATGAGCCTCCGCGTGGGAGTGTTGATAGCCGCGACCAACTTTTCTTCTGGGGTACTGCACCTGCACACGACATGCCCAGAGCTTCCCTGGACTTACCCCGCAGTAGGAGCTCGCTGGACTTGCCTCCCAGATCGTCTGTGGATCACATATCACACAGGAAATCAGCCAGCAACGGATCCCGTGCAGATGCGCTCCTTCTTTTACCGCATCCTAATGGCGACAACAAAGCTGCAGCAGCAGCAGGTAAGGATCCTCCAGCTAAACCCAAGGGCTCTGCAGAGGATCGTGAGAGGCATCTCATGGAGGTGAACGACAAGTTCCTCCAGAAGCTGCGAGCTCTTCGGTCACAGAATGAGGATTTGTCCAATCAAGTCGCATCCTTGGAGGGTGAGCTCCGCATGACCAAAGAGGTACTGGAGCTTTTGCTCTTAATGACACCCATCTGTAGACGTGCAGCAGGAAAGGTTGTTTGCGGCTAGAGCTTGATCTTAGTCTTGGTAATGCTGGCGCTTCTGATGTCGAGGGCTTGATTGTGCCTCTTTCTGTCTGACGGGTTCTTTGTTCTTTGTGTTGAATTAGGGTTTGAAGGAAGAGAAGCGCATCTCGAAAGGTGTAGCAGAACAAACTTCAAAGGAAGAGGATCGTCTTCAATGTAGAGCTTCTTGGGTAAGCGAGAGGGAAAACCTGTTGAGTGAAGGCGAGGCATTGAAACAGGAGCTTCTGAAATGCAAGGAAGAAAACATTACACTGAACCTTGAGTTGACTAGCATCAATTATGAGAGAGCAGCTTCCCTGAAGAATGTCCAGGAATCACATGCTCAGGAAACTGCCGCTATGAAGAGTACAATTGCAGAGCTCAACAATGTACAGCTTGATTTACAACAGCAGCTGAACAAATACAAGCAAGAGACAGAGATCCTCAAGAGCACAATTGCAGACGCTAATGGTGTGGAGCGTGCTCTACGAGAGCAGCTGGACAATTACAAGCAAGAGACAAAGATCCTCAAGTCTTCCAAAGAGAAATTCGATGTTGAGGCCGTTTCTCTAAGCAAGAGTCTGGAGGTTGCCACTGAAGAAAAAGAAGCTCTCCAAATTGAGCTCGACACTCTGCGACATGAGAACAACAATATGGAAGAGCAGTTGCACACTTACGAGAAGGAGATGGACACCCTCAAGTCTTTCAAGGAGCAATTGGATGTCAAGGCTGTTTCTCTGAGCAAGAAGCTCGAGATTGCAACTGAAGGAAGAGATGCGCTCCAAATTCAGCTTGACACTCTCAAACATGAGAACGAGAATCTGGAAGAACAGCTGCATACACACAAGCAAGAGACACACGTCCTCAAGTCTTCCAAAGAGCAATTGGATGTCAAGGCTGACTCTCTAAGCAAGAGGCTTGAGACTGCAGCTAAAGAAAGAGATTCACTCCAAATTCATCTTGACACTCTGCAACATGACAACAACATTCTGAAAGGACAGCTGCACACATGCAAGCAAGAGAAGGACATCCTCCAGCTTTGCAAAGAGCAATTGGATGTTAAGTCTGCTTCTCTAATCAAGAGGCTGGATGTCACAAGCAAAGAGGTGGATGCACTCCAAACTGAAGCCAAAACGCTGCAACATGAAAAAAACAATTTGGAAAGCAAGCTTTCTCTGCGCATTGATGAGCTAGAATCCACGTTGTCAAGAAAACAGCAAGAGCTTAAAGATGCAGTCAGTAAATTTGAAGACAACAAGCTTGCTTCAGCAATTCTAGATTCTGAGATGAAGAAGCTAACCAAATCTTACTTGGAGTTGAAGGAGGTCAATGAAAGCTTGCAGGTCGGTGGGGTTCAAAACACTCACCATCTTTCTATTGCTCTGAACTCATCACGCACCTATTTCCATTTCTTGTGGTTCCTTAGAGATGAGCCATGGCTCTTGGGTTCAAACCCAATACTTGGCTATTGCTTGAATTTGGAAATGTGGCAAGTAGAGGATCATTCAGTTGTTGTAAAATTGTTTACACTAGGTTCTGAGAATGTGAAAATGTTTTTCAATATGCTGACAACAGTTGGGAGCTACTGAACTCAGTGTTTAGTAGTGATGGTACCTAGACATGATGATAAATGTGATGATGATCTCATAGTGTGTAAGAGATGTGTGGGAGCTTTGATTTTCCAGATCTCCTATAATGAGAAGGCGAAAGAGGCAGCTGACTTGAAAGCTTGCAAGGAATCCAGTGAGATTGAGCTGGACCAGCTTCGATCTTCTCTTCATGCAGCTGTGGTGGAGAGCAATACTGCAAAGAGCTTTGCTGAGGCATTAAAGGCAAGACCTTCTGGCCTTAAGTGAACTGAGTTTCTCTGTGTCTGAAGCTTCTGGATGTTGATGCTCTGGAGTAAGGGTACATCTTTGAGTGTTGTCTTCTTGGATGAGCAGTTCCTGAGATTGCTCTTTTTGTACATATCTTTGATACATGGTTATTATGACTTCATTTTGGCAGCTCCTGTTGAGATGATTGAAGTGTGTTGTGTCTGCAGGTTGACTTGGAAAAGGCGAAGCAGGAGATTAGGAGCCTAGATGACACTCGGATTGATGCATACAACCATTCTTTAGACTTGGAGAAAGAGAACAAGGACTTGAAAGCCAAGGTGACAGGATCACAGGAACTCGTTTACAACTTGCAGTGTGAAAAGGAAGATGTTGAGGCTACATGCAAGAAGAATTCTGATAAGTTGTCAAAAGCTTTGCAGAAGATTGCAGCACTGAAGGCTTCGTCTGATATGGACAAGCAGTCATTGGGCAGGGGGCTCGAGGCAGCCCGAGCAGAGATTGGTTCACTGCAAGAAAATATCAACAGTGGTTTGCAAAAGATGGTGGCTTTTGAGGCTTCAACCAACGCAGAGAAGAAGTTGTTGGGCGAGGAGCTGAAGGTAGCCCAAGCAGAGAAAGAGTTGTTGGCCAAGAAACTTAAGATAGCCCAAACAGAGGGGCAGTTGTTGGCCAAGGAGATTGAGGTAGCCCAAGCAGAGATTGAGTCACTGAAAGAAAATGTCAAGAGTGCTTCACGAAAGATGGCAGCCCTGGAGGCTTCAACCAACAGAGAGAAGCAGTTGTTGGGTCAGGAGCTTGAGGTAGCCCAAGCAGAGATTTATTCACTGCAAGAAAATATCAAGAATGTTTTGCTAAAGACAGCAGCTCTGGAGGCTTCAACCAATACAGAGAAGCAGCTGTTGAGTGAGGAGCTTGAGGCAGCCCAAGCAGAGATTGGTTCACTGCAAGAAAATGTCAAGAGCGTTTTGCAAAAGACAGTGGCTCTTGAGGTTTCAACAGATGCTGAGAAGCAGCTGTTGGGCCAGGAGCTTGAGGCAGCCCAAGCAGAGATTGGATCACTTCAAGTAAATATCAAGAGTGCTCTGGAAAAGACAGCAGCTCTTGAGGCTTCAACCAATGCAGAGAAGCAGCTGTTGGGCAAGGAGCTTGAAGCAGCCCTAGGAGAGATTGATTCACTGAAAGAAAACTTCAAGAGTGCTTCAAGTGAGACCCAAATCCTCAGAGAAGAATATTCACAAGTGCAGAAATCTTTGACTGTTACTGAGCAGAGTCTCTCTGAACTGAAATCCAGCAATGAAATGTTACAAATGTTGAATTCTGAGCTGCAACAGGTGAAAACTACATTGGAAACCAGCATAGTAAATCTGGATAATACAGCAGCATCTGAAAGATTGGAGTTGATGAAGTGCAAAGAGGAGCTTGTTGAAGCAAGGAAGGCACTGGATAAAGACATGGCTTCATCAGTTGACAAGGAAAAGACATTGAGTGAGATCATAGCTCAAGTGGATTCTATTAAGGATAAGCTCAATGCACCTGCTGTAAAGAAATCACTGCTCTCGAGGGACTTGTTACTTGCTGGAGCTGTTGCAGTTGTTGCTGCCTTCACCGCAGGATTATCTGCACACAGCAGCTGTTCTGGAAAGTTCTAAAGATTTCAGAGTGCAAAATGCACACCAATTTTGGTTCTCTTTCATCTAATTAGCATCATCAAGCCCAGGAGTGAGTTCACAAGACATGAGCTTACCTCCCTGGCTGGTCTGATCCTTGTAGGTCAATGTAGAAGTTGGCTGTCGGCTAGGTGGGAATGTATTGTGGTCAGACCATCGAGACAAAGGTTTATTTGCCTGTAAAGATTCTCAGGTGAACTTTCTCTGTGAGAATGCCTGCCATTTTGTAGCTAAGTCTGAATATATCATCTTCATGGTGTAGAAGTTATCTGCTGCCTAATGCAGAGAGTACTATCCACTTCTGGAGAAGCTGAAGAATTTGTTCAGCAAAAGAAACTACTAACAGCCAGAAGGTGAAGATTGTGAAGTTTTCTTTCACAATTCCTTTTTGCCACAATTATCTTTTTGGAATGCAAGCCAAAACTCTTCTGATTCTTGTGTGCTCGGTGGTCCTACTTTGCAAGAACATGCATATCAAGTTACCAACTGAATGAGCTGAAATGCTATTGCTGTCTACAGGATTACAGGTCAATCAGGGCTGGTTCTGGTATCTTCTTCCTGTGATAGTCTGAAAATGCACATACAAGAGCCTTCTCATACACTCAACAACTGGTCCTATTTTGTCATAAGGATCACAACTCTTCTCCTTCGCTTGGATTGTAGTATGGAATTAAGAAATGGTGTCTGGATTGTCATTTTATAGAAAGAATGAAAGAAATAGGCTGTTTTATTCAGCAACTTGAACTTAAGACAGCACCACATGCCTTCCATATTTCCTTCTGAGCTGAGTGCCCCTTCTCCTTGGTAGTCATTTGCCAACTTCATCCTCAAAAAATTAGTTAGTGCTGCTGATGCTTCACTGACTGCAAAGCCATGCCATAACACAACTCAAAACTATCAGAAGGTGAACTGAAAACAAAGCTTCCCTGTAGACCAATGGTATCTTGGGCGATAATGCCAATTCCAAAGCTTTTGTGACAATCTGCAAAACGCTTTCAGAAGGCTTAACTGATCTAACCTATCCAACAGTATCATAGGGTTTAGAGCTATGGAACAGTGCCAAACCTATTCTTGAGGAACTGGAATCATGAAGAAACTCTTTGGGTGCGACATCTTGAAGCACCCATTGCCTGGAAGAAAATCTAAGAATGATAATGACATACGTGCCAAACATAGAGAAATGCAATTTGAGGATTTGCAAAATTGCCAAAGAAGAAAGGTTGATGATTGAGTCTGCTAATGGGATTCATCCCCAAGTACCAAAATATGTTATATATGTTTCTCTCTTTCTGAGGACAGAGTGCACACACAACAAGAGAAGGGAAAAAAGCAACTCACCTTCTCTTGAAGACCAGCAAAAACTCCCAACAATATTGCTCCCTGCACATAGCAACCCATCAGATAGATACAAAATTTCTTGAGAAAACTTGTTCTGGGCTCCATCTTCATCATACACAAGCAGGCAGCAAATGCATCCAGAAATTGAGTCCTATGCAGTAGAGTGGCAGCATCTGAGAGAAGCCTATGAGGCCATCATACAGCCCATGTTGACATACACACCCGATCTTATTATAGTTCGATCCAGAAGACTAATTTATCTCTCTTGATCATAGAAGATATACACAGTTCTAGAACCTCTTCCCACAATTATTGGGAGACACTCATAGTTAGATGTAAATATTTGCAGCTTGATTTTCAGTGATGTCGTGCATTACAAGCTTCCCAGAACAATGGCTCACCATATGTACCTTATCTTTGTACCTACACTCATGTGTATATATTTGCTATGTGCATTGCACTAAATTATGTGTTGATCTTTGCAAAAATCAAGTCTAAGTATAATCCAATTTTTCTACATGGTATCAAAGCTTTGTAAGAGAGAAGAGAGCATTTTTTCGTGAGAGTGATTTGTTTTTCTTTAAAGATACTATTACTCCATCTAAGATAGGGAGTTGGGATCTAGTGTGAAAGAATGTGAACGAATCTTTGTGATTTGTTGTATAGGACAATGTGAACAATAGTCTAACATAATGGCTCCTATTGTGAAATCTGAGTAGACATAACATGTTATGAGTTTCATAGAGATGAACAAGCTTGAAGGCTCAAACAATTATAAAGTTTGGAAGGTGAAGATTCACTTTGCATTGAAAAAGGAGAAACTTTGGGACTTGGTGTGGACACCTTAAACAAGAAGAGGCTACAATGGGCAAAAGGAGTTGAAGGTGCTCAAGTGGTGAACCCCAACACCATTCAACTTGAGAGATCACCAAGACAAGGCAATGGCCATACTTGTCATGAGTATTAAACATGAATTGTTTCCATATATTGCAAATGTGGATGATCCCAAGGAGGTATGGAACATGCTCAAAATTTTGTATGATCTCACAACTCAACTCATTATTGTTGGAAAAGAAAATTTATTCCATGTACATACAAAGACAACTCATGTTTCAAATTTCCTTAAGGAGATTAAGGAGATTGTAACCCAATTAGCAAGGACTAGAGAGATCATTCTTAGTTGCAAGATAGTTCAAGTGATACTCAATGCAATTCCATTTAGTCATGAGAGTTTTGTGCAAACTATGACAGTTTTAGACACATTTCCATTTCTCGATAAACTAACATCAAAAAATTTGTTGGAAAAGTAACACAAAGATACAAACCAAATGAATTAGGAAACATTATTCCTTTGATAAAACTAGACCATGACTTGGAAAAGCCAACACCGTAATCAATATCACATAAAAAATGTTCATTAAGGAGCTGAATTTCCAAATGTTGGGTGTACATGACATCTTAGGAAAGGATGAGGACATGGACGTGGAAACTATCATGGACAATCAAAAAATTGTAACAATTATAATGAACACATGCACTAATTATGTGAATGTCCTCAACCATTAAAAGAAATCCCTTGATATAACAAACAACCTTCCAACGTCAACACAATGGAGGAAGAAGAAAAGGTTGAGGGAATTCAGTTGGATCATAAACCAAAGGAGATTTTTGAAACAATTGTGTTTGCTTTTGACCTTCTGAAGAAATGAAACACTAGTTGGTATTTCAATAATGGTGCATCCATTATGTTAATGGAAAATCTAGCTAAGATTCAAAACTAATGCAAGTACAACAAACATTAAATCAACATGAAGTCATGCACATGTAATTAATGGAAAAGGAAATGTTGCCTTCAACCATAATGGAGAAATAAAACATGTGAATGATGTTTTTTATGTTATAAATATCACCAAAATCTATTGTCTATTAGAGCCATAATTAATTAAAAATGCATCCTGATTTTTTGTCCAAAAAAATGTTGGATTGTGTCAACAAAAAATCCTTTTAAGGTTCTTGCCACATGGACTAGAAATGAGATGAATGGTATCTACAAGCTTGAGACTACCAAGACACAAACGTCAATGAACTTGCTTGAGGAAAATACTCCAAGAAAATTGTGGCATAGATGTTTATGGCACTAGCATTTCCCAAGGATTACACACCCTTTCTACCAACAAATGAACAATTGGATTATAATGTTTCCTTCCACATCACACATCTATGATGAATGTCAACTTGGCAAGCAACATAACATGTTATAGTTCGAAGGGATGTTACCACAAGAGCTACTCAACATAATGAATTGGTGCATGTTAATCTTTGTGGACCATTGCCATAGGAGTCCCTTGGAAAGCTAAAGTATTTTACTACATTTATTGATGATTATTCTCTTAAAACATGGATTTACTTTTTGAAGGAAAAAAATGAAATGTTTTGTTAAATTTAAAATATTCAAACAATTAGTTGAAAACCTCACTAGAAATAAGATCAAGACGTTGAGGACTAATAAAGGATGATAATTTGTTTCAATAGAATTCAATGCATTTTGTGAAACCAATGGAATTCATTGTTAATTGACTATTGTTCACATTCCACATGAAAAAGGCATAGCTAAAAGAAAATAAAGATTTTTCTTTTAAAAAACAAGAAATATGTGCACAAATTGTGGTTGTCCCACCTATTTGTGGAGCGAGGGAGTAAACACTACTACTTATTTCACAAAAAATATCCGTGTAGAACTAATAATGGCCCTTGCTAAAGCAAGTTTACAACAATTCCTCGCGTAAAATTAATCATTTGATGATTTTTGGTTGTCTAGTCTATGTTCTTATCCCATAAGTGTACCATTATAAGCTTCAACCACAATCGATGAAGTGCATGTTTGTCAACTACGATGAACATTTCAAGGCATTTTTTTTTTTTTGAACATTTGATTAAGAAAACATTCATCTCCAAGGATGTAACATTTGATGAATTGTTTGGGACTTTCAATTTTTCCACTCGAAGAAATAGTAAACAAGTCTAGCATGACAATATTGTTTCTTTTTATTGAAGAGGAAAATCATGTGGAACCAACAAATCATGTTGAAGAAAGCTTAGGTCAAATTCCCCTCATAACAAGCAAATAATGTTGAAGAAACTAGGCTGAAATCCACTCCAAAAGGCCTCATTATGAGTTAAATGCAAGACAAAACAAATAGTGTGTGTATTTAAAAAGACTTCAAGCAAAATATATTCACAAGGACCACCTTTAGAGACAATGAAAAATGTTCTTTTTCATTATAAAAACATGTATTTTATTGAATATGAAATCAAAGATCCTTTTAATTATGATGAAGCAGTTTGTCAACATGGATGTTAAAGAACAACAATGTAGGATGGGTGTAATTCCATCATTCAGAATCATACTTGGGATCTTGTGGATTTACAACCATGCAAAACACCTATAACAACGAAATGGGTGTTTAAAATCAAAAGATCGTCTAGTGGACAAGTTGACAAGTGGAAGAAACCAAAGGAGTTGATTTCCAAGAAACCTTTGATCCAACTATGAAATAGCCTACCATTAGAACATTGATCTTAGCAGTTGTGCATCAAAGATGGGCAATAAGGCAATTTGATGTGAAGACATTATTTTTGAATAAAAAGTTGCATGAAGAAGTATTCATGCTTCAACCTAAAGGCTTTGTTGTGATAGGGAAGGAAGATCAAGTTTGCAAGCTCAAAAAGACATTTTATGGTTTGAGGCAAGCAAGTCAAATATCTTATTCAAAAATTGATATCTTACTTCAAAACTAGGGAATGACTAAGAACAATGCAAACCACAATCTCTACTTGCCAGTTTAAAATGACTGCATTTCATCATAATTCTTTATGTTGATGACATATTGATAACAACAAACCATGTATCCAAGTTGGTGTTTTTTAAAATGTAGCTTGAAGGAATGTTTGATATGTTTAAACTAAGCATCATGCAACTTTACATTGGTGTTGAATTTGTTTGTTTGTTAGATGGAATCATGTTAGTACAAAAGGCTTATGTGGTTACAATGTTGGAAAGGTTTAACATGAAGGATGTTATTATATTGTTACACCAATGGAAGAGGGATTGCAGTTGAAGTTGAACATGGAAGTTGTTTTGATAGATCCTAGTTACTACCAATGTTTCATGGGTAGCTTGATGTGGCTCATTCATATTTGATTGGAGTTGTGTTATGTAGCAACCATGTTGAGTTGATAGATGGCTTCACCGCAACAACCACACTTGGATGCTAGACAAATAATTTTACATTACATAAAAGACACCCCTAACTTGGGAATCAAGTTTTCAAGGAACAAGTTAGAATTGGTGGGATAGGTTGATTTTGATTGGGTGCATGATTTGGATAGATGACATTCAACTAGTGGAATAATTTTCAAATTTGGACAAAATTTGATTAGTTGGTCAAGCAAATTGTACAACAAACAATTGTTTTGTCCACAACTAAAGCAAAATAGTTCACTTGGTTGAGAACTTTTATGTGTGAGTTGGGAATCTCAAGTGGAGGACCAATGATGTTATTCAATAATAGTTAATCATCAATTAAGTTAATGAGAAACCTTGTGCATCATGCCTAAACTAAACACATAGAAATACACCAACATTAGATCCGAAAGAAATTTGAAGCAAGAAAAACATTAATTGATTATGTACCAACACAAGAAAAACAAAAAGATATTTTCACAAAAGGGCACAAGTATGCAAAAGTAGGCCAATTGGTGATCCTTGCTCAAAAAGTAAAAGTAGGTGAAAAGTAGATTTTGAATTTTTGAGTTTTAGGCCTTTTACCAATGTTATAACCATGTTCAATAAACCATATATGGTCATCCCCAATCTATATTATTATTTGAGTTATTTTATTTATTTATTACAAGTTTATATCTAGTATTTTTTTCAAAATGAAACTATTTAAACGATGTGTTATTAATGTCTAAGCCATCAAGCATATAGTACACATTTTTTGAAACTTAAATATTTCAATTATGACAATGTTAAGCCCTTCAAAAGGAAGTTTTTTCCCTATATAGGTTTGGAGCGCTAAAAACTTACTTTTCAATATGAATTACAAATGCATTTTGTGTTTGTAACATGAGAAAATATGCTTTAAACATTATTTGAGGGAGCGATAGTAATGATTTTAAAAAATGAATGGTCATGATTATACTTTATGTCTACTTTGTACAAAATGGGACAAGACCAAACAAAGAAAAGTGAATGAAAGTAGGTCGGGAAAAAAGTAAACACAACATCTTAAGCTTTTAAAAACTTTTTCATGTCATACTACATATGCTCATGTAGTTTAAATTCTACTTTTCAATGAATGTGTCCTATTTTTTAACCCCCAAAGTTGAGAATTTTGTCTTTCTTCATTGGTGGGATTTGTTTTTTGGGTCTACTTTAGCATGCTTATGCCCAAAACCACTTAGACATTTACATTTCCTTAAACTTTGAATGTCTTTGGGAATAGATGATACTTTAAGGAAACCTAAAAAAACTTAAACTTCAAAATTTCATGAAATTTTTCAAAGTATAGTTAATCTTTTTTGGTCAAAAAGTAAACCTTCTAAATTCTTAATCTAAGAATACATTTAAAGCTTTCATGTGATAGCTTAAAATAGAAAAATGGTGTTGACACCCCCCAATACCATTCATTAGAAAAAAGATTAGGTGTGAAAGGGGGTGTTGAAATATACACACAATCCAAATGTAGTTCAATCCAAAAGATTAATTTATCTCTTTAATCATAGGAATATATACATAGTTTCAAAACCTCTTCCCACAATTATTGGGAGTCATTCATATCTCATCAATTCAATTCTCATCAATTTTGTTCACTCAATCCCTCCAAGATCTCATTTGTTCATTCACTCACTCCAAGATCTCA
>Ga0116230_10005599_pt1 | contig 12328 bp, 9 predicted proteins | sample S1TSphfallax_3_FD_88678 | JGI IMG/M metagenome (GOLD analysis project Ga0116230, IMG submission 88678) | Host-associated microbial communities from peat moss isolated from Minnesota, USA - S1T2_Fd - Sphagnum fallax MG | ecosystem: Host-associated > Plants > Peat moss > Unclassified | place: USA...
TGAGTTTATCCTAACCTCATTTTTTTGGTCAAAGCTAAAATAATGTGTCCTAAATGTACATTTCATTTCCAATTTGAGAATCAACAAATTCTTATATCCCTGATACCACTTAACAAACCTAAAGATGTGTCAATATGAATATTGTATTTTATTTTTGGCTCTATTTGTCTTGGATTCCTTTGCTGGTTGTGTGTTTGATTTCATTAGTAAATGAAAAACATCTGTTTTTCAATAGATAAAAGGCATTGACTAATTTACAGGTTGTCCAGAATTTAAATAGAAGCAAACTCACTAAAGAGGAAAATATCAGGCATGGATTGAGTGCACCTGCCATGTGTCCAGCGCACTGGGGATCGATCCTTGATGAAAATGCATTTGACTTGAATGAGTAGGTCCTGGAACAGGACAGAAGAGGAGGAAAAGCAAGACACAAGAGGATTGGATCCTGAACAACAGGAACATCAAAAACTTGCTTTTCTGGTTTGGATTCAAGGCTTGCTTCAAAATTGAAGGTTGTGCATAAAGTTCTCATGAGCTCAAATTTGGGACATGTAGTTTTTGTTCAATGATTGAAAGTCTACTAATAGTTCTGTTTACATTTTATTACAGGAGCAATTTGATGATGAAAATTGAAACAGTTGAAATTGTATAGTGCATTTGTTGGGAGCAAATATGTGTCCTAATAATTTGTCCAAAAAGGGTGTTTAGGCTATCAGCTCAAAGTCATTTACACTCAACACAAAATCTTATTAAAGTTACAGGCTACATATAACTAACATGAGAGCATCTCCAGCAGTGCTCCTCCGTATGTGACCCCCACAAAAATATTTCTCACATCCTCTAATTTACTAGTTTTAGTTATTTACTTGTTTCTAACCCCATTCCATAAAACTAAAACTGGGATGGCAAATACATGGGAGATTACTAATAGCAACTCACCAAGATTAATTAAGCTATCTAGCCAATCAGAAAATAAGGAGCACTAGTTATTTATTAGATTCAAGGCTCTTCCATGCTCTCGGAAGATGTGTACTGTTTTTTTGAGGGTCAGAATAACTTTTCAGTGGGTGAGTAGACCCACGGGATATGACTATTACACCTGATCCAACATTTCCAGTGCAGGGCCACATACTGAACACTAGTGGAGCTGCTCTAAATAGATAGCCTTTTCCAGTTACCAAGAGATCAAGCTTGCAGAGGAAAAATGGTACTGCCTAGTGTGCCTAACCTAACCGCATGATATGATCACATGCTTGGCACCAATTCAAAAGTTGAGATATTGTGCAAAACTTTGGTGGTGAAGAGCTTGATTTTTTAAGCACTAGCTCATACTAGTATGACATACTAGTATGATGTAACACAGATGACGTAGGCTTCCATAAGCCACCCATCTGTACAATCTCAACCCAGCAGCAATAAGAAGGCCCTTGCTACAATTCCAAAGGTTTTTTTTTGGAAAAAATGGTCCACTATCACCATATTATGAAGGAAACAAAATTTGTAGCCACTATATTTAGACAATATAGGGTAGATAGGTTGGTGACCAAGCACATAAGAACTTAGAGAAGGTTGAATCTTCACACATTGTGTTTGAGCTTCTGAAGCTCAAACAACATTTGTAGCCTTCCACTTACTGCTTCCAATATCACAAACATTGCTCAATTTGGTAAAGGAATGGTTAAGATATGAGTTGTTTGGTGTAAGGGGGTTCAGTGTTTGGTGACTGGTGAATTAAAACAAATTCGGACTTCGAGCTTAAAATCTTTAATTGTTGCATCTTTGTCTTTGGAATAGAAAGAAGTTTTATAAAGCACTAGTTGGTGCACCCATCAAATTTCAAATCATTCAAAATGGATAGAGCAATTTTTTCAAAAAAATAAAAGCAAACTATCACTCATCCTCTTCATGGGTGAAAATCTTTGAAATGTACCACACAGAATGAAAAGGACCTAGTCCTTATTGTAGTTCTTTTTTATCTTATATTTTGATCTTTGTAAAAAATAATGAATCAAAGATTATCAAATATTTCAAAAGGATCATATTTTAAACCATTAAACTTATAGATTCCATCATAATCATCTATAAATGTGTCTTTACATAATAAAAAAAGACTAGATAAAAAAGGTTTTAAAAAAAATGACATTGTGACACGATTTTGATATACATTAAAAAATATGGATCCTCTTGTGTTTTCTACTTTGCTAATTTATTTTTGATGTTGAAAAAACATTTGTTACAATCCAATTTGCATGTCCAATGACACAAAAATCACTCAATTTGGTTAAGGAATGAGGAAAATATTGGACATTGTTCAATGATGAGCGGTTCTACCCTTGTCATGAATATAGCCATGCTGCCAAAATATAGGATGATTCCTAAACTTTTTTACTTTCCTCTCTAACATGTAGCCAAATTTTTTGCTAAGTCCCCTTGTGGATGATCACCAGCCCACCAACCTCACAAATTTGAAAAGAAAAAAACACCGATCATCAGAGGGTAGAATTGGAAGTTGTGATCTACTGAGGCTTGAGGTGTACTGTAGAAATTCCCACTTTGGTGAGGGTTGCAGTAAACTGCATTCTATGGCTTAAGCCTGAAGGAATGGATTCAAGGTAGTTCTTGTGAGCTGCTTCAACCAGCAGCCCATGTGCATTTATAGTTTGTCTGTAGCAGCAGCACTTACAAGAAAATTTGGTGCCTATGTAGGAAGTATATATATATTCTACAATTCAAGAAAGAACCTATTGTGTCAAAACTTGACATTCTTTTATCAAAGTGCATTTCAACAATGGAACATTTGAAATTTGTTTCTGGACTTCTGTTTGTATGACAAAAGACATTTTTGAGCCTCAGATGTGCTGTAGACTTTGTCAAAAAGAAACCCAGCTCAACAACTCAGAGCAAGTCCACCAGCAGTAGTATCTTGGCCTGTAAACAATAATTTGGATGCAGTTCAAGCTTTAAATATTTTTAAACTGAATTTCGAAACTATACATATGCACAAGATACAATAGTCATACAAAGGACTTTTGCACCACAAAAATCACCAGATTTTGAGGAATATTTTCTGAAATTGTCATTTTAGACAGTATGTTCCAACATGTCATCAAAATTTGTCATCTTTAGACAATACAGTCCAACATGTCATCAAAATTTGTCATTTTTAAACAACGCGATCCAACAAGTCATCAAAACATAGCAGATTCTTAAAATTCCTACTTTCCTCTCTGACCTGTTGTCAAATTTTGCTAATTCACCTTGTAGATGAGAGCCAGTGTGGTTACATCACAATTTTTTAAAAAAGGACTGGATACAGTGTTCTCCAAAAGTGTCAGCAAAGAAATACAATTTTCACTTTGATTGGTCAATCACAATGATAGAGCCATGTAGTGGCATTTAACTAACCGTCATTTTACACTCTTCAGGAAATTTTCATGTTTAGGAATGCAAAAAATGGGGACACAACTTGGATGTGGTAGACAATGGTAGATGCCTCATATATTGAGTGTGGGTGGAGCTCTGCACAATTGGATGAAGAAACTTCAAAATATGCCAGTTTGGCTCAGCAAAATAGTTTTGGCCAAGAATTTTGTGGAGGCTGGTAAAAGAAGAGTGTAATAAATATGATCTGACCGTTGCTCCGTGTTTTTCTTTGCTAATTGTAATGATTATTAGTTCAGGTTATTTGCTATTAGTAGTCTCCCACCTATTTGCAGTATCAGTTTTACTGCTATAGGTGGGGTTGAAAAAAACCCAAAAACTAATCTTGGATGTGACAAATACTTTTGCACTGTCAGTACTGAGCACTGCTGGGGATGCTCTAAGCAGTAGAAATGCTAAGGTGATTTAGTGCTAGCTCATTGCTGCAAATCCCTCTACCAACAATTTTCAGTTTGCTTTACTCGTGTAAGCACGGTGCAGCCATGCATACAAAATGCATGAGCGTTGCAGGTTTCAGTTGCACAGACTACATAATACAAGTAATCTACATTGAAACTTCAAATACGAAGAACAGGATGGGCTTGCTCCAGCATGTGCAGGTAAAGACTAGACATAGCATCATATACATTAAGAGCCGGTCACATGGCGACCATTGCTGGAGATGCTTGTATGAAACACAGCAAACATCCCTGACATTTATCACTTCCTTGACCGAAATCTGCAACCAGGGCCCAGGTCAAAAAGAATATGTGAGGTTAAAATAACTTTCTGTTGCTTCCTAGATTCCTTACAGCAGTGTGAAGTCTTCTTTGTTTGGGTACTGGCATTATTTATTCACAAAAACAAGGAATACAAACACCCAGGCAGGCATACTTGATCTGGCCAGGTCCTGCCACAGTGGTGTTGGATCCTTCTATACCTATGTCCCCAGTAATGCCTCTCTTCTTTGTTTTCTCCGTTCAGAATTTTGTTCTGTTCATTGCACAAAATTTTGAGTTGTGGAAATTATTGGAGTTACGAGATACTTACACTTTCCTGATTCAGAAATGAATACAACTTTGGAGTGAGGTGAGTGCCCAGTGCAATTGTCGATGCACCAACACCATTGCCCAGTGCCCAATGTTCCTTATTTCTTCAGATGATGGGGGGGGGGACGGGTGGTCACTAGTTGGACTTTTGAAAACTCTTGAATGATGATCTAGAAGTCACTTGCACTTGTGTTGTATGAATTGTGACCACTGTTGTTGAACTTTGTGCTGCAATCATTTTTATGTTTTAAAAAAACTTCACATTCTCTGACAAGCAAACCGGTGTTGCGCAGACACCAGACTGGAACATGGCATATGGACTGGTTCTGGTATTAAAGAGCCAACCAGATTGGCATGACCTGAGGCAATACCATCCATGTACCAATACTTGCCTGGTAGGTATTAGGGACTTAGGGTAATACCAGTTTAATACTACTGCTATATCAGTCTCAATACCAAGTTATATCAGTGTTGGGCGGTTCTCCAGAAATCCGGGTAATAATCGGCGGTTCTTCAGAAATCCAGGTAATAACCAGCGGTTCAGGTTCCAATTATACATACCCTACCTTGACCCTGACCTCCATTCAAATATATGCAATTAAACCTTACCTTTGGACCCGCCCTTATCTTGAATCGAAGTTCAACCCTAGAATCGAATGACTGTCAATTTCATGAAATTTCAATGACCTTGCATCGATGGATGTTTTCCAAAATTTTAAGGTTTCGATTCTTTTTCCTAGCCCTAAGGTTTAAGGTTTTGTAGGTAGGCCTTTGACTGTGGGAGTGAAGAAGATGGGATCCCGCATGTGATGGTAGGGCTAGCATTGGCAATCCAGCTACTAGAGAAAAGCTCCTTTGGAGTCTCTTATCTCTTCCAAATCGTTGCATTCTTTTTCCACTTTCGTTGTTGTTTTGCCTTCCAAAATGACACTTTAGTGGATAAGGGCTTTTCTACAGTGAAAGTAGTCGACTTCCATTATTTTTACTAGGAGTAAGCTTTTATTTGACATCAACTTGAAGTTGAATGACAATGTGTTTTTACATTGGCTTAGGTTTGAACAACAAATTTATCTTGATGACTTTTCAAATTTTGTTATTTTTTTCTTACAACATGGGAACATATTCTTCCTTTGTCTAGCCTATATTGTACAGTGGGGCGTAATCTAATGACATATCAAAATGCTTCAAGGACATATAGGATTTGATGTAGTTGTAGTTGCTTTCTATGGTGTCAAAAAATAGAGATAGAAAATGATATGTTTGTTGGTCAAACCTCTTTTCCTAGGTTTAAGGGCTTTTGGCTCTCAATTCAAGTTGGTATCTTACAATGGTGGCTCTATCATCAAGATGTTTAATGAGAATATTAAGATTGGATTTATAAAATAATAGTTACTTTGTTCGTTGTTGATTCAAACAACGAACTTAACTAAAGGAGGAATGAAGTAGGCATAACTTATATATTATGTTTGATTGAGTTGTTTTTAATGCAAAAGTGGATTCTCAAGTTGAAGAAAAAAATAGATGCATAGAAGCATTTAACTTTTGCACATGCAATTGAATAAAAACAGGTTGAACTCTTTGGTTTGTAACAAGAGGTAATTTTTGAGTTGTATCCTCCCTTGTGCTTATGAAAATCTAGTTTGCATTGTCTTGCATCTATACCTTTTCATGTTTCAAAGGACATTGTCTTTCAAGCAACTCATTGTGGCCAATCATTTTGTGCAAAAGTTCTTATATTTATAGTCATGTACATTTGTGTGACAAATCATAATTGAATGATGGAAACTCAAGATGCATCTTTCTATATATCTATTTCCCTTAATTTTGAGTAGATTATCATTTAACAACATTAATTGTCAAGAGCTGATGAATGGTTTAGGATTTAGGAATAGTGGAAATGAATGGCACCTAATCACTACGATTCATGATGGAGCTAATGGTTTGATATTATGTGTGATTGACGTTCAAGTTTATGACCTCACTCATCTTTGCCATGTTTGTTTTTGGTTGGCCATAATTGATGCGATGGTTCTCCTCAAAATGTTTTGTGGAGGTTTTTTTGTAGTCATGTTGATTATTATTCTAATGGCTAAAGCATACATACTACAATTGAATAGTTACCAATGATGTGTTTAAAGGATATGTTCAAGTTGTAGGAGGCCCAAGCACTACCTTCTTTGTAAACCTCTCCATGCCATTGGCTTAGATGCCTGTGGTACATAGGCAAGCTACAATCGAATGATGTTGCCTATCACAAGTTTTATATGACTTGAAAGAGGATATTGTTGACTTTTGGATTGATTGTGACTCTTTGGGCAATAGCCAACATTAGAAATGAGTTTTTTGTTTACATCTAGAAGTGTAGTAAAAACTCATGTTGTAGCTTTCTATACGATTTCTTGCAATGAATTTTGAGCATAAAATTGTGTATTAAGCAACACCCACTATTGGGAGCTAATGAAGTTAGTGGGAAGCAATGGTGGCTAGTCACTGGCATTCGTGATGGAGTTGATGACCTAACACTTTGTGAGTAAGACTTAGAAGGTTATGACTAATAACATTGTCCTCACCTGCTTACAACTTGTTTTTGGACAATCTAATCCCTAAACCCTAACCGTTACCTATACCTGCCCCTTTTTAAAAAAACTTAAACCCTAATACCCAAGAACCCTCCATAACTATAAAAAAAACATTGACCTTATCTAGAGGTTCTGGATTTTTAAAATAGAATTCAAAACCTTATTGAGAAGTTCTTTCAATAAACAATAATCAGAGGAAACTGACCCCAAAGGTTCTCCAAAAAAACAGAGAACCGCCCAACACTGGTATATACCTGCCAAATACCAGCCAAAAATCAGCCTTGGATGGACCCTTATACTAGGAATAGGCTAGTATGAAAGTATATTTTCAATCCCATACCAGTAAGAGGCTGGTATGATTTTTTAAAAAGGATCCAATACCAGTATTAAATTGGTATGAAACATTTCTAAGAGTTATGATACCAAAACCAGCTGGTATGATCAAAAGTTGATACTCGCCCAACACCAAACCAAATGCACTGGTTCACAGCAATGTTTCCCTCAAAACCATCACATTAGAAGTCGAGTGCCACATGAACATTTTGTCAATTATACCTGGTGGGGGGAGCAAATAACTCCTCCACTGGACTTTGTCCTCGGACTCTATGATGAATGAATTTAGTATGGGTGCAAGATCTCTTGCACATGCTCCTTGTTAAATGGGCCAGTCAGGACAGATATTGAAGGGATTTTCCTTACTAAGTACGCAATCACAGTTATAAGAGGAAGCTCATCTCTACTCTCACTAAGATGGGTTAACTTATATGGAATACTTCTTGAAACTTGAGCAGATCCACTGGCCGAAGGTCCACTTACCTTTAAACTGTTATTTGGATGAAGGTAAAGCTTCATATAACATAACAATGAGTTTGGACTTGTAAATATAATCATCAATGGTCACCAAATCACAAACACTTGTCGTTGTGACCTATATGTTAATGTTATTTTTTCAACTCCCCCCCCTGCCCCCCCCCCTTCTCAATCTTTCAGCCTAAATATGACATGATTTTCTTTTATGCCCCAAAACAAGGGGTTGGCTGGCGGCAGGGTAATGTGGTGTTTTCTTGTTTCGAATTTGTGATGTAAGTGGGTTGGCGATCATCCACAAGAGAAATTTAGCCAAATTTGGCTAACAGGTGAGAGACGACAGTAGAAAACTTTAGGTTGTAAGCTGGGTTGTTCAATTGACCCACTTCAAACCATTGCTAGTTGCATTTGCTTTTATTTATGTATTAAAATCTTGTGTCTGGCTATTGGTATATTTTTATGATTGGGTTCAGATCATTTCAGGGTATGAAGTGGCAACATTTAAATCCCTGACCAGTCATAGTAGGTATCCAGAATGTGAATTCCTGGTCACAGATGATGAGTCACGACCATCCCACTCCATTTATACACTGTTTTACATAGGGCACTACTTGATCAAAACGGAGGCTCATAACACTTAGACATATCCCAATTCAATTGGTAACACTGATTTTCTACAATGATCATACCCAATAGCAGGGGGCGCCTTGATGATCTGTTGCTTCCTGATTGGACACTCACACAACAGTTATATGACATAACTTGCTGAGCTCATGGATGTGAATCTTGTAACCTGTTGAGCTCATGGATGGAGCCTCGTTTTCTCCATGCCTTCCAAAAGATGACAAAGGGTATCTCGTCATCTCAATGCCCCTTACTACTAGTTATGTTTCATAACACGGTGTGATGAAGATTTATGGGATGAAACCCTAATGATTATAAGGCCATGTCATCAACTGCTGAAAGCAGAAAATGACATGGTAGTGGGTGGTTGATGATAAGTTGAAGACATTCATGTTTCTATTTTTCTTTAATTTGTTTGTATGCATGTTATGGCCACTTTTTGCATTTAATTTCAATTGGACCTGTTTGTTGTTGGTTGGGTGCATTTCTAGTGGTGCTACTAGTTTTGCAAAGATGTTTTGAAGGATGTACGAACAAGGAGTTGATGAATAAAAGAGGTGTTGCTTGAAGGCCAGGGGGGGAGGGAGCTTAGAAAATCTGCGAAAAAGATAAGTGATGTTTGGTGTAGTTGAGGAGGTGTGGTTGTGTGTTAGTTTTTTACAATGCAGGTTTTTGTTATCTAAAGCTTAAACATCTTTGTTGCAACTTGTGTCTTAATAGGCAAAGCTTGTTCATGTTGTTTTTGTTTAAAAGTTGATGACTAGGGTGTGATGATGAATTGAAATATCTTGAGAGCAACCTAATGGATTATCAATGTACCTCATCATTGTCCATTTTGTCAAGTCTTTGAATGTGGATCGTGGTCTTGTAAGAAAACACCCATGAATTGGGAACTCCGAAGGGGGTGTTGTTTTAAAAATTCATAGTTTCATTGCAATGGGTTGTTGATGGGTAGCATTTCTCTTTGTCAAACTCATAAATCATATCTTGTTTTGCATGTATGTGTGCCCTTGGGAATTTGTTGGCTATATGCCAATCCAGGTTGTTTCACTCCAATGTTGATGTTGTGCGGGATGTTGGGATTGAGTGCTTTTGTGATTTTATGTAGGTTTTGGGGAAGACAGTTATGTTGAAAGGAGTCCTCTAGTCAATCACATTGAAAACAACCTAAAATGGTTAGTGGTGCTCATGAAAATGAGATTAGAACAATCTGACCCTGAAAGACTTGTAGTTTTTTATTAGATTATCTTGTAATTAATAACATTGGCTATTTGAATTTTTCTCAATGACCTTATTTACCTAATAAAGGTGAATGTTGCTGGTTGTATGTTAATTTATTAGATGTTGATTTGACATTTAGGGCTTCCATGTGTGTGCCCCAAGTTTTCATTACAATGGCTCAAACATGTCGATTATGTAGTCCATCAAGGGTCTCTTTCCATTTGGCTATTGTCATCACATGCATTCACTATATGATGTCATGATCATAACATCATAATGGAAATTCATTGATATAGGGCCTTGTTTTTGTGGCAAGGATAGCCGCTTTCCACTACAAGTGCCTTGAAAATATGAATCATAGTAAGAACATTGAAAACACATATTTTCATATCATGTTACTTAATGGTGAGTCAAGGTTTCATTCATACTTTTACTTTTCTTACAATTGGTCAATGTTTTAGGGGTGATGACGCGCTCCCAAGTCCCAAGTTAGGCCCAAGATGGGCCTTGGTTTCCAAAACAGTGGAATTGTGGGGACTTGAGGGCACGCTCCCAACTCTCAACATTAAAAGGGGTAGAGGGGCGTGCTGAAGCTCCGGGATGGGACTAGGAAAAAGGACAAGCTTTAATTACTCATTCGAACCTGCATCAAACCAACCAAACAAGTTGGTTAATTTGCATTTTATAGCACCCTTGGTGCTAGGACAAGCCACGAGCAACTCTGGACTCACAAGACTCACCATGGCCCGAACTCGAGGGAAGCCACCACCTTCCCCCATATAGTATTCTCTGCGTTACTCCGCGACACCCACATCCAAATGGCTTTTTGTCCCGGGACTCCCAAGGAGGAGTCCCAAAATTGTCCTGGTTTGGACTCCCGGGACTTTGTGAATTCATAACTATTTGCTCAGACCTCCGATTGAGATGAGGTCTGAAGCAAACTTGTAGCTTTCGTTGAGAGCCTTCCAATGATGTGTTGCACTCCATCTGCACACACCGGGGTTGGGTCGATTCCCGACTTATAGTGGTCGGGAGTCAAACTGCCAGTTTGACTCCCGACCTTTCTTTTTGCCATAACTTGTGTTGTAGATGTCCAAATGGCTCATGCAAGGCCATTTTCGACATCTACATTTCAATAGTTTTCCAATGACATGAAGAACACTTCAAGTCGAGGTGTTTTGACCCCTGAAATCGAACTTTGAAGTTTCGGGAGTCCCCGAGGACTCCCAAGTCCCCATTTCGAGAGTGTGAGTGTCATCCTCACACTCTTCCAAAAGTGGGGTTGCGACAGGTGGTGCTTTGAGAGGATTGTGGGCGCACCTAAAAAAGTTTTCTAGCATAATGGAAAGTTATTGGGTTCATAGAGTAGCCTAATGGAAAGATGTTCTATAAATGGAATAGTGATGGGTAGGTGTCAAACAATGATTTTTAGGAGATTTAAAATGTAGCTTAAGTGGCAATTATGAAGATGTAGAAAAAAATGACTATCATTTTAAAAATATAAAATGCAATTATTTCATCAACCTCCTATATTTATGACTATAGACTCAAAACCAACTATTGGAATATATCAATGTTTAATCAAATTTCCCTCATGTTTGGTGTTGGAAACCTTCCAAAATCATTTCATTTTCAAACACTTTTATTTATTTTATTTTATTTTAGATATTTTTCCAATAAAAAAAATTGGTACCATGATCAAACCATGGTATGTGAATTGCCACTAGTCTTGGTATAAAAAAAACACCCATATTGTTATGACCTGATCTAATATATAACATCATACCAAGGTTATATCAATCTCAATGCCATTCACATACTTGTTTCATACCAACCAAAATTCAGCCTTCAAATATAATACCAAGACCAAGGTAGTATGAAAATGTTAAAAAGATCCAATATGAGTATTAGGGTAGGTTTATATCAATTTCCTCCAAAAGATCAAATCCTAGTACACTAGTTAATATGTTCAAATGTTAATACCAAACAACATTGTTACTTACCAATGTTGTGCAAGCAAACATTAAAAAAGAGCAACAAATTTAATGCAACACTAATTTTGAAGCAATTGTAGGACAATGTAAGAAAGAAAAAAAAATGATTTGTTTTTATTATACCAAAACTATGAATAACATTTTCATTACCTTGCACAATATTTTCAAGAAAAAAATGATTTACTAATTGGAATTTCCCATTTCAATCAAAAGGTTTAGGGTTTGATGCTTTTATAAAAAACATTTGTCCCTCCATGAACAAAATGGATGGAAAAAAAAAGTTTCTTGGCAATTTCTTCAAGTTAAATGCCCTAAGGAAAGGGACTTCCTTAGGAAGGAGACAAAATGGTAGTCCCAACCATGTTCCTCTAGGGAGAAAGGGACTAAGTTGCCCTGAGGAACAACTTTTCAAATGTTTGACATGAAGCTCAGGGGGCAAACATTGTTTAAATGGAACGTTGGTAATACCATTAGAAAGCTTTCAAAATGATCTTGCATTTTTATTTGAAATTATGAACTAAACATTCTAAAGAAAAGAAAAGTTGGGAGTTAAAAAGGGGATTAAGTTGATTTCTCTCTCAAAGAGGAAGGGAATTGCCATCTCCCCTAAGGAAAAAGAGATTGAGTTGCCCCA
>Ga0116230_10005603_pt1 | contig 12322 bp, 7 predicted proteins | sample S1TSphfallax_3_FD_88678 | JGI IMG/M metagenome (GOLD analysis project Ga0116230, IMG submission 88678) | Host-associated microbial communities from peat moss isolated from Minnesota, USA - S1T2_Fd - Sphagnum fallax MG | ecosystem: Host-associated > Plants > Peat moss > Unclassified | place: USA...
AGAGATGCAGTCACCAGTGCCTAGTTTACATGTTTTGTCAATAGTGATAGGAAGTGGGCCCGGATGTGCCGTGTGGCAACTCCAATGGTGGGGTTTGTGCATTGAAAGGGCATTGGACAAAGCTCATTAAGGGGTGATTAGCACCCCGCATTTAGGCAAGTGGAATTCTCAGCAAGATGCTAAATACCCTGCATTCAGCACTATCCAATGCCCTTTTTAAGCCTGACAGTGCAACCCCATGGAAAACCATGTGGTTCTACCACATTGTTTAACTTTTTGATTGTAGGAGTTATCTAAATAAAAAAGAAATCGAACTTCCACAGTGCCTAACTCTATGCCAATGGTTGGTAACATATTCTATGCTTGGGAGGTTCTGATTTCAAATGCTAAACTACAATAATTCACGCAAAATTAAAATATGAAGAACATTGACAATTTCTTTTGCTGAATAAAAGAACATGTAGAACCATGTTATAAGGTTTTATGCAAAACCATGCAAGGCTGAAAAACATGTGCAAGAAGACAAGAAAAACATGCGCTGGACAAAGCTCGAGGGGGGGTATTTAGTGTCTCATCAATTCTCATGTTCATGTCAAGAGAATAACTTTTTGCTATGCATGGTTTGCTATCCAAAACCAAATTTCAAAACCAGCACCTTTCCACCATTGGGAATGAGGATACCAACCATTAGCATGATGAAACCCTACCAATCATAAATAAACCAAAGCACCCAAAAGACGGGCAATTCAAAGAACAAAATGGAAGGACCCAGGTCCAAGAAGACAAAAGAACCACCTAAGAGGTGGAACCACAAGAAAACAATGTATGGTAATAACAACACTGATTAAAAACAATGTTGTTTCCTTATTTCACCTATAAATGAGGTCCAACCAATCAAACCCTACATTAAAACAATGTGACTTTACACAATGTGCTGCGTTCCCATCCATACAAAGCTCATTGGGCGGGTATTCAGTGTCTTTCATTGTTTGGTAGACTATGGACCAATGTTGGTCAGTTAATGAATCCACATATGACGAGAGGATAACGAGAGGATATAATGTCATCAAACATGGACCAATCATTGTGGTTGATCAACTTGAAACAATCTTTTCCTTTTTCAAAATCTTTCGACACCCACAATATCTTACATGTCCTTAAAAGAATTGAAATCATTTTCACACCTGTGTGGTATAAATGTGAAAATGCTAAAAACAACCTTGAAATAAGTGGGTATTATTGAACCAGGTCCAGCAATTTCAGTACGTGCTACTATTGACCCTATAGTTAAAGGGTGACTTTGTGTGTACATTAGTTTCTGCTCGCGATGTTCTTCTTTTCCTCAAGGTCAGGGATTGTGAAAATCACCCACTTGTACAAAAATGTTGGGAAAGTTCACCTCCTAGCAAGCTGGGGGATGTTCATGAACTTGGGCCCCGGGAAGGTACAATGATTTTTCTAAGAGAGATACATGGAGCAACAAATAAAACTGGTCCCAGCTTTCAACCCTTTTTCCCTCTGTCAAGGAATTGAAAACATGATTTGGACTTCTGGCATCAAATCTTGATGGTTGGTTCTAGAGACTTACTTTGAAAGAACTGGGATAGAATTGGCATCCCTGGATCTGGGAAAAAAAAACAGAAAAAGGCAAAAGCAAGAAAACTCCCTTTTAACTCTCTTCAGGGTTTTAGAAAAAAAATTATTGCAGGATACAAAATGGAGACATTGCAAGATGTCTCATTTTCCAGGAAAACATGCTTGCTGTCGGTAGGATTTATGATTCATATACCCTTAGAAGCAACAATCTGGCTCTGGAGCAATCTTCCTTGAAAGTTGCTTGAGTTTTGTGAGTTTTGAGCATCTGAAAGAGAAAATTGCTGAGTCGGTCACTAAGTCATTATTTTTTTCTGTTCTGTAAGTGATGATAAACAAACCATGGTCATCTTCTGAACTGGACAATGAAAAGGTGTGTCATTGCAGTGTAGATATTATCTGGCAATAATCCATAATACAGTTTAGCCAAATTTCACTACAAATAGGATATGAAAATAAAAGAAGTTCAAGGTTCCTTCATAAATTTGGATACATGCTAGAACCCAGTAGAGAAATCGTGAAATACTTCAGAAAATTACTGTTAAATGTGATGACTAGAAAACCAAAAAAATGCATATTTTGAGCCATTTGGAAATTTCTCTTAGCCAAATTGCTAAATTTAGCCAGAAAAAAAATGGTTGACTCTCTGTGTGTAGTGTAGGGTTACATTATAAAAAGATCCCTGTCCTTTCACATTTGGTGATCTTGGCCAATGTCTATTTGTGGTCCTAGACAACGTAAAGGAATGCTGGTGGGGCTAAAAACCATACCCAACTTTAACTTTGTGAGCTAACATCACCTCATCAATTGTTGTGCCTTGTGATACGGAGAAATTCCATAAGACTTTTTACCTCATAAGAAGGGATTCAGCCCAAAAAGGATGGGACTTTTACTTTGTATTGGTGGTAACTTTGTGTCCAACAGCCATGGCCCATGATCACCTCATTTCAAAGCTTGTAAGTATTTGTGATAGCCAAGAATTTTGGAAAGAGCTTTTGAGTGTTAAAATGGTGTCCCAAGGCCAGCCCAAAAGGAATGGCACGTCTGTTTTTATTGGTGACATTGCCTCCAAGAGCCAACCCACTCAAGAGACCAAAAACTACACTAGTGCAATGACTTAAATGTAACTTGGTCTCCAATGCAAGTTTGGGAATGCATGTTATTATTGATAATCAGTGTTCTTTTAGTATTCAGTATTTTATATACCAGTCTGGTCCTGATATATGGGTCTTGCAAAAGAGAAATATCAGTCCAATTTTAGTACCACAGAATTTTCAAAAAGCAAGTCACAACCTGGTATACCTAATGCTTACACTAGGAGTTGGCGATGCAATGGTATCAATAATCATATATTTATAATTGTGCCAGCTACAATATGCAATGATGGCATAGCATATTGAATTTTCTTAATACCAATTCCTTCAACTCAGTTTCAACAATAGTTAAATAGTTCAAAGGAGGTTGAATCCTCACACAGTGTTCCTCTGCTTTTCAAGCTCAAAGAACATTCGTAGCTCTCCACCTAGAGCTTCCAACACCACAAAAATAAAGGAATGAGGAAGATATGGGGTGTTTGGTGTAAGGGGGTTTAGTGTTTGGTTATGGGTAAGTTAAAATAAATTTGACCTAAGATTTCGAGCTTAAAATCTTTGATAACTGCATTTTGTCTTTATAGTACAAAGAAGTTTTGTAAAGCCATAGTTGGTGCACCCATTAAGCTTTAAATCACTCAAAATAGACTAAAAATGAGGAAGAACTAAAGAATCATCTAAAGTTATTTTTTCAGAAGATTTGAAGTGAATTATCATTCATCCTCTTCCTGTGTTTTCTATGTTGTTCTTTTATTTCAAACATTCAAATTGTTTTTGTAAAATCCTCCAATTTTCAAGTCCAATGACACAAAAATTACTCAATTTGGTGAAAGAATGAGGAAAATACTGAAAAATGTTTAGTGATGGGTATGTGTTTGGTGATGGGTAGTTCTATCCTAGCTTTATGACAAAGTGATAATTCAAACACAATATGAAATCAAAGACAAAACTTTATTTTTAACATCATAGATTCAACAAAAAAATGTGTGCAAGAATTTCTTTCATTGTAATTTTATGAAATACCTGTGTTGTTCCCCTTTGTTTAAATGTTTGCAAAATTTGATGGTGTTGAATTGTCATCTTACAACTCTTTGTGTTGTTGAAGGCTTCAATTACTTTCATTTGATTGATTCATTTTTGTTTTAGTATACGGTTTAGGGTTTTGGTAGTCATGGTAATTTGACATTGCCAATCGTGATGAAAATGATGATTTGACATTTTATAACTCACTTTCAAAAGGTTAAAATTGCATTCATTATCATGTAACCTTTTGGGTTGTTGGAGATATTTTTTGTGATTTCATGGATCTATAACCGGTCATGCTCAATCCACCCAAGTTTGAACATGTAGTGTGTTTGTTGAAAACATAGGATTCAACCTTGCCCTAAATGTAGAAATTGTTAGTGTGATTTAAAATCAAGTCATGTTGAATTTGATGTTTTTTGTTCAATTGTAGGCATAAATTTGAAAAATGGGATCACTATGAAAAGTAATGTTGATGAACTTGAATTGGCTAAATAGTAATGGAAAGAGGATTTTTTTTTCTTTCAATGTTCTGTTAGGACCAAAATTTGCATCATTGATGCTTACAACCTATTATGCCAAGATCTATGTCTCTTATGGTCCTAAATGTGAACAAGTACCCTAATTAATCACAAAGCCAAATTCATGTTTTTCTTGGATGATGTAGCGAAATGAAGAGGTTAACTTATAACTACATTTATGGGCATTTTGTTGAGGCTAGATTCTTATGTTTCAAGGAGTTAGTTTCCATAAATTTTTTATATTTTATTTTAGGCTCAATAAACTTTTTAGTGGCATAGAAACCCTAAATCCACACATACACAATCAATAGTTACATCACATTTAACCAAACAAAAGATTGAATGTAGGTCCTTGTCATTGAGTTAGTTTTCACCAGTGATAACATTTTGTTATCTACATTGTGGGGTTGAATGCAAAATTGTTTGCAAAGGCTTTTAAGTTCTCATGATCTTGAAGGTGTAATGTGTGGTGGTTTTGGTTTGGGATAATGGTTGTGAAGAGCAAACTTTGTTCTTTTTTTTTGTTCACATTTTACATTTTTACATTTGTGCTATGGGTTTACGTGTGGTAAAACACTGCAACTTTCAAGGTCTCTTAATTGAAAAGGTGTTTTACTATTTGCATTTTCATTCCATTTTTGGTTTGTGATAGTGTTTGTGAAGAACCAACCTTACTCCTTATTCTTTTGAGTTGCATATCAACTATTAGTTTTGATTATCACCTTTAGTTTTACCTTAAATACTAGGCTATGGAGCTAATGGTGGTCGAAGTTGAAAATGCATTTTGAACTAGTAATATTTAAGGTGTGTTGTTTATGCTTTGCATGGACTTTTTTCAAAGTTGGTTGTTATGTTACCATTATGTTGATTTGCAATATTTGTAGCTAGGACTTGCATTATAATTTGTTATGTAATGCATTTTGACAAATTTGGGTTACACACTATGGCTATCACTTTTTCTTAACTTTTATTTTTAACTTTAATAATGATGAAATGTAGGTTTGGATGTCTATCCAAGGCATTTGTGTTTGATACTAGTGCACATAAAGGGGCTATGTGGGCAAAAGGAAGGTGATACAAGATGGTTACCATTGTTTGTTTTTTCATTATATACTTTTGGGGAAATATTATGGTTATTCTTCCTTTTGTTTGTTGTTAAATTCCAATGCATAGTGAGGTTTAGGGTTTGAGAGGTGACCTCTTGGTATGTAGGGGATGAAAATTTGTTTTGCCCATTTTCTTTCTGGATTGTGCCATGTTGAAAGCTTATAATATTGGATTATTGTGCCATGTTGAAAACTTACATTGGACTATTGTTTTGAACTTGGTGTTAACCAACTTAGATGCCTAAGTATGAATGGAAATGTTTAGACTATTGAAGTTCTTGTCATTACTTATAAATGTTTAATGATGATTGTAGTTTTCTTTAATTATAAGTAAACCAAAAGAAAGCGGAATGTTGTTTCTTGTAATTTTTTGTTTTGTTTAACTTATGTTTTATGATTACTACCAACATTACAAAAGGCATTGGTTTTTTCAACCATTTTAAGTTTAGTAGTTACTACCAACAACACAAAAGACATTGATGCTTTCAGTTTTGTATTTTGAAGTGGCTACCAACACCACAAAAGGTAAAAAGTTCTTAATTAGTTTCTACTTTTAAGGTTCCAAATGCAATGGGTTGAGCTAGTTGAACTTGGTAGTAAGTTAAAACAATTAAATTGTGGTCCATATGTGTATTTTGTGTATGGGTGTGTTGATATTTTTGTTTATTACTTTCAAATGTATAGTGATGATTATAAGTTCATATAATTGGTAGCAAGTTAGACTTGGAAATTGTTAAAAATTTCGAATGATATTTTTTTATGTTGGTAGGGTGAAGCAAACTGTAATAAGCAATGTTTTAGTGTAGATTTTAGACATTCATCTAGATTGACTTTATAGCAACTTGCCTAGAAACTTACATATTCAATGTAAGTGTTCCCATTTGACCAATTCATGGGCGTCTTTTAAATTTAGATTTAAGTTCAATTTTATAAAATGAACATTGACATTTGATTTATGATGATACTTTTATAGATTAGGTCATTCTTTTGACCACATTAAGTGTTTTCATTTTGGTCATGATCATATAATGTGTTATAGTAATGACTTAAATCTTTGTTGAATATTATAGCATGAAAGGGGTTGAATCCGCATCATCAAATTCATTTAGGGACACAAAGGCAAGCTTCCTATGAGGTTGAAGAATCTGAAAAATCAAAGTCAAAATCTTTATCAAACAAATCAAATTTTTTTTCCCACACCTATCAAAAGCTTGGTGGCTAAATTTGCTAGAAAAAAAAGGTAAAAAATTGGAAGTTGATCTATGATAACTTTGTCATGTGTAGCCCAAGAAAAAAAATCCAAGCACACTAAAAGGCATAGCAAGGAAGGGGATGCCTTTCAAGTGCCAACATGATGCATGTTTGGTCCTCACGGATCCTAGGCCCCATATTCACTGTTTGTAAAGGAAAAGGTCAGGGTAGGATACATGCACGTGATGATGAAGGGCTACATATGCGAAAAAAAAGTTCTAGTGATGATAGAAAGGCATGGTAAAGAGCTAAAAAAACACAAGAGGAAAAAAAGGAGACACAAAAAAAATTTGGGAAAAAAAGGGAAATCATAAAAACTATCAAGCATGGTGTTGTTCATGGGGTCTTAGATGCCATAACATTATTTGATGAGATGATTTAAACCCTTAGCAATAGATTTTTAAATTATTCAATTATAGACATCAATAAACAAAACCCAAAAAACATTAAGTAATACATTTTTGGATTATTCAATTATAGACATCAATGAGCAAAGTCTAAAAAACATTGAACATATTAGAGAAACCTTTAACAACGAGTTTGAATGGGATGGGCCTCTCATGGCTTTCCAGGACTTGAAAACATGACTAGCCTCTTGCATGAAATGAAAAAGGTCAAAACTAAAGAAATCATGTGGGTTTTATGATCCCCTACATGTGCCTCCCACATATATCAAGACTTGTGAATGGGAAAATTGGAAGCTTGTTCAGTCAACTAATAAGAAGTCCATTGAAAAAACTTCAATGAGTTCTTTGCCACCTTTCATATACAAGTTTTGTTGTTTGTTGGGGTGCAACTACCCATTTTCAAGAGTGTTAATTCTTATTTCATGACTTGGGTGGTGTGCTTTGTGGGAAGTGAATGACTTAAGCTCGAGACCTTGTCCATCACGCTAATAGGCATGTGAAACGTGGATATGCCCTAGGACTTTCATAAAATTGGTATGTATATTTTATTCAATAGGTATATTTGACAATTTTCAAATGAGCACATGGGTTGAACAGGCAATAATTAAAACTTTTGCAGAGGGAGGGAAAAACACAGCCACCATCACTGACTGAAATGGTAAAAAGTGAAACATTTGACTTAAAATCAATTTGTTTCATCCTCCTAGTGTTAGAAGCATATTTTTAAATAGATGGCCTTGATTGTCTTTTTCACACTTCTTCTTGTCTCTTTCACATTGTAGAAAGGGTCAAGCATGAAAATCACATAGCCAAAACCAATGTCGAGTCTGTGCTTACATTGATTTATAATTAGAATTGGTGAATTCAAATGTGCAAACAAACGGATGCTGTCCATTTTTTCCCAAAAAAAATTGAAACAAACAAATGTGCCCTATTATAGTACTCAAGGGTGCATGTTGGCTAAATTCACATGTAAAGCATGTGCTTCATCTTGATTCATACCATGTTCAGACTCAGATGTGTGTTCTGCGGTTCTTCCTTTTTATGCTCAACAAATCAATGCTACATGAAAGTGCAACAATATAAAGTGAGAGGCAATTTGAACCGACTAATTGATGTTTTCCTCCCCTCTCCTCTACCGACATGCTTCTTGCGACTGGAGGGGGGTTGAATACTTGACTTTTTTTCCACACCTCTTTCTTGGGTCCCTGGTTGTGGGTTTCTGTTTTCTGGCCCGGTCACCAGTCCTTTCCTTTCCTTCTTTGTTCTCCCTCTCCTTAAATGATTTATGTGATGTGCCACACTTATTAGACAATCTGGGGGCAGTTAAATTTTTGTTGCCATCTCGATAGTTTAAATTATTTTATTTTATTTCATTTTGGTACTATGATTTGATTTTCATAGCACAGAGAAACTTGGTCCACCCAATCTTGATTTTTTTAAAAAATCCTAAACCATCAATATGGTGGCCAATATTTAGTCATCACATGTTGATTTTTAAAAAATTTATTATTATTATTTTTTTTTTGTGATTGAATTTTGGGTCACCATATGAAACGTTTTTTTAAACCATTGATCAAAGTTCTTGTCTATGTATAGTCCAACACTAAACAACATGACATGGGGATGATCTCAAATGAAAAATGCTAAACACCCCAACAAGCTTTGTCCCATGCATTTTTTGGCCAACAATGCTCAATCCTACACAAAACCATGTGGTTGGATTGTAGGGTTTGATTGGTTTGAGTTTACTTTTACATTTCTAAATTTTAATTTTAATTTTTCAAAGCAGAAAACTATGTTGAATGTAGGAATAGTCTTTCTTTTGAAATATTGGTTTGAGATCAAAACATGTAAAATACTAATTTTAAAAAAAATCTTTGTAGAACACAGAGAATAAGCATAATCATGCTCAATGGGTTCTATGCAAAACCATAAAAGGTGAAAAAAAGACAAGCCTGGAAATGTAATGGACAAAATTCATTCTAGGCATATTGTCACGTACATTAAGCAATATAAGTTTTTTAGAGATATTTTTAAAATACTTTTCAAAAATATGCATAATAGTTTTTAAAAGATCTAAAATTAGTAGAATTTTTTAGAAGGATAATTATAATTTATTTTAGAAGATATAATTAACATAGGCTTTTTATTTTAAAAATTAACATTAGGTCTTTTACTAAAAAGTTGATGGAAATTTTAAAAGATGTAATTGGTGAATTTTTAAAAAGAGGATATTCAATAAAAGATTATTAAAAAAAAATTGATAATATTTAAAAAAACAGTTGATGAATTTATAATACAATTCCATTGGAGAGTGTAAATAATAGTTTGGAAGGCATCATCCTTGAATTTTTCCAACACAAGTTGTGACCCTTGTATTCTTATTTCATTTCATGCTTAATTTGTGTCATGTCTTGTTCAAATAATAAAATCATTTTATTTTTTTTATTTTATCAATTTCATATGATCTTTTTCAACTTGTGTCATTATATTATATTTCATAAATATTTTAGTGTGTCCCCTTCAAATTTTGTATGGAATATTGTTAATTTATATATTTCATGTTTTTAGAAAATTTCATAAAACCTGTAAATTGATATCGATTAAAATATATATATATATATTTCAATGTGGTAATGCAACCACAATTGGGAACATCCTTAGATAGATTCTACTTACTTGATAATTTTGTATAGGACCATGAAACCAATAGTCAATAACAAAACTATTGTGACCTATTCCCAAAAACAAATTGGGCAAAATTTGACAACTCTTCTATGGAAAAAAGTTTCATAAAAAAATTGGAATTATTGTTGCCTTTTGACAAATTTTCACTCACAAAAATTGAATGGCACCAACTACTATTGGTCAATTATGGGGTTTTTCATAATTAACCAAGTAAGTTATGTACCTATTTCTTATTTTCAAACAACAAGGTATCAATATCTTTTTTTTGGGGAAAATTTAGATTTATCAATTATCAATTTCACTGTCAAAATAATACCCTAATTATCAATTACTCAGTTGCTTTTAGGTAATAACCACCAATTATGCAGAAGGGTTGGTTTTTAAATACCTAGATGGAGAACTATTGATTATACTACTTATGTAAGGTAGGTTATAGGGTTTATTTTTATTTTTATTTCATTTTATCATAAACATGTTTAGGGTTTTAGGACTGGTAACTTAACCAGATGAAATTCCAATCATCCAAGTAGATTATTAAGTTTTAAAAATGCAGTAGATAGCCCATAAGGGTCTTGCTGGTTCTTGGAATGACATGTACCTGCGAGTAAGTTATATATTGATTCTTAATAAAAACAAATAATCAACTATGGTAATAGGTTATCAATACCCAAGTTGATAACCAGGTGTTTTCTCAATAACTAACCAATGTGAGTACTTAAATGGCTAGTATTCTTTCTAGGAAAGAGACGATTTGCAAAAAAATGTTTCCTTTCATTTTGAAAAGATTACCCACCAATTTATTCATCTTATAGATGAGAAGATTTGCAATGGAAGGTCTTTGAAAATGATCTTTTAATCTTTTGCATCACCTCTTTGCTCTCACAAGTCTGAAAAGGATTTGTGTGCACGTGCTTCAAAAGTGCTGCACTCATAATTAAAAAGCTCTACTGTAGTAACTTGCGTCGATAAAGTGGATCAAAAGTTGGTCCAGTTCTCCAATGGGAGCACGGAAGGTCAATTGGTGCGAAACATTCCGTCAAGAAACTTGATAAGTCTATGGTGGAACAAAATTGTCAACATATATGCATTTCCAAAGGAAGGCAATATCCCTATTTGTGAAGAGAAAGTCAATTTGTAGAGTCAGAAGTTCATACTCCGCAAACTCAGAGTCAGAAAGAAGTCAATTACACCTCAGAATGGGCCCAACTACCTCTCGATGTTCTACCTGGGCCGCGACTCACCCCCCAATTCTCACTTCTGACTACAGGTTGTTAGTAGTTAAACCTTCTTCCCAATAGCAACATTTCGGAATGACCGGAGAAGCTTGACCATGTTATCAAAACCTTACCTGGGTCTGCTATACTAGATCATTATCAGGTCTAATTTCAAAACTGACCATTATGCACAACAATTTGATATTATTAAAAAATAATTGAGGAAATTGATAAACATGGTATTGCTGAAACAAACAAATTGATAATAGGTGAGTCTCAAAAAAATAAAAAAATTGATCATTTGATGCCTTGTTTGAGAGACAAATACCTTGACCTGTCAGTTATAAAAAGAAAAAGAAAGAACCCACTAATATTGGTTTTGTCCCACCAACATTGGTTTTCTCATGGTGCTAGTTCACCCAAGGAGGTACTTTAGTGACAACTTACAAAGATACATCTCAGGTTGAACAGGCACATGTGATCCACCTCGCATGCGGGGTTGCCATTCTTTTTCATTCCTAGAAAAAAAAACCTATAATTTGGGCAATTCACCCCAAATTGATTAACAATTCAAAAGGACTTTTAAACAACATCCAATAAATTGATTCATATTCCTTTTTTCTTTATAATATCTACATACTCTATTTGTATGAACACACCCAAAAAAAAAAACACAACATTTTAGTCATAATATTCTAAACATTTTGAGAGTCCAAAATTTTCCTTTCAAGTACAGGTATTAACCTCTGGAGGGTGACCAATATAGGGCATGTGGCAAAAAACCAACCCTATACTAAGTAACAATTTCAACATGATTTAGACCACCCATCTACATTTCCCCATGAATTCATATCTTGGAATTTTCATTCCTTCTCCCCTGGCCAGGGACTTTCAGAGAAAGCCATTATCTGCTGGGAACTTCGTGGTATGCTCGTGCACTAGACAGTCTTGGTTAATAGATGTGAACAATATATATTCTACCACAGGAATCATGATCTGCACTAGTAGAAGATGCAATCTTCACGAACTTGTGTGCATGATTCATGTATGCACAGAGAGAGAGAGAGAGAGAGAGAGAGAGAGAGATCACTAGCTGGGGTTCAAAAGAATCTGATGGGGAGCTCCAGAAGATTTTACTAACAACAGTTTGCTTTTGCTGAACTAGCTAGTTCAATCTACTGGCTTATAATTTCAACCATTTAATTTTATGCTTTGGGTTCGTGTATGATTTATATAACATTGATCTGCAAGATCAGTTGCTGGTGCATCTAATCTTGCTGTTGAAATTGGGACTGAATTTGATTAATTCATTTGCATCCATTGTTGTTGTTGTGGACTGTTCAGATTGCGACTGAATTTGATTAATTCATTTGCATCCAGTGTTGTTGTTGACGGTTCACATTACCACTGAATTTGATTAATTCA
>Ga0116230_10005606_pt1 | contig 12320 bp, 8 predicted proteins | sample S1TSphfallax_3_FD_88678 | JGI IMG/M metagenome (GOLD analysis project Ga0116230, IMG submission 88678) | Host-associated microbial communities from peat moss isolated from Minnesota, USA - S1T2_Fd - Sphagnum fallax MG | ecosystem: Host-associated > Plants > Peat moss > Unclassified | place: USA...
GATTCAAGGAAGAAATCCAAGAGGGGAAGGAAGTCTAGATAGACAACTAGTGTGATAGATACCCAAGGGTTGCAAACCCTTTTACATTGTAAATTTTGAAATTTTGATATAGATTTTTTTTTTTGCGGCCCAAAGTGACTCCAAATGAATATAAACCCTGCTTCCAAAATAAGAATACAGCGCCATGCTCTTGTAATACACAGTGCATCTCAAAACCATTTGCGAGTCATAATTCTTCGCAACACTGTAAAAGCCAAAAGACCAATAATACCATGTCCCAGACATCGCTACACTTTTACGAGTAAAATCATTCCAGAACATGTTTGCGAAATCTATGATTTCGCAAACTTTTAACGATATTCTGAGAATCCCAAATTTTTTGCATTAGATCTCAAAAGCCTATCGGTTTCCGATATAAGATCTAACGCAAACGTGTTAGGATGCTCAAAATGCCGCTAAAAGTTTGCGATAGATTTTGTATTGGAAACCGATAGGCTTTTGAGTCAGTTCGCTAAGTCGTTGCGGGGATGGGTTTGTTGCACAGAGTTTTCGATGTAATGTGAATCGCAAATTGTATATAAAAGCAGTTATAATCGAAAACATTTTGCGATGGTATCAAGTTCAGGAGTTGTGAAGGACTTGCGATTGTACGGGTGCGAATGTTATTGTATCGCAAAAGGTTAAGAGTTTGCGAGGAATTATGGTTCACAAATGCGGGCTTTTGGGAACTTCTTTCTTTGTTGTTTGCGATGATATGTGGATCGCAAAATAGCCGTTTGTTGTTGTAGTGATTGTAGCTTACACCATAAGTTTGTGTATTGCATAAAAATGTGCAACAACCAAATTGCAAGAGTCGCACATCATCAAGGCTACCAATGGTGTGAACATTACAATCCTCTATATATTAGAAGAAAGTCCCTAATGAACTATAACAACATACACATAATCTTGTGCCAAGACACAAGTCAAATTATAGAACAAAACAATGGATAAGGTTTTTTTTCTATCTAGGAATCTCTTTTATAATATGGGATTGATGAAACATTACATTCTATTCATTTGGAAGGCATCTACAAGCACCTTCAAGAAGCATGATAAGTATAAAGCCAAAACATTCATAGTTTTCCTTCAATGGTTTCTAGAATTTTTGTTTCTCCCACAAAAAACCAAATTGTTTGCGAATCAAATTCCAAAAAGTTCAAAGAACTCAATAGTCAATTAAACTGTTTCATTAACTTAACATGTCAACTTTCAAATTGTTGATGATGGAATTGGCCATCCTGAGGGACAGAGGCATTCCACGTGTGGTCTATGAAATGGGAGAGTGCATAATACCCTTAAAAAAAAAGTTGTCTATGTTCTTGCAACTTTAGTATACACTCCTCAATTGTGTTTTCAAACATTATCAATGAGTAACACACACCAAACCTGTAGACCATACAATTAATGGATTCAAAAGTTGTTGTGTCCACCTTGATGAACTTTCCCAAAAGTAAGTTGCTTCATGATAATGACCCAATAGGTTCAGCATATGCAATCATAAGCTAATATGTTCAAAAATGCTGAAAAATTTCACCTCACTTATGATTTCAATCAACTTTAATGGAATTGCTAGATGACTTGACAAGAGACAATCATAAGATGGTCCTCTACTACCACCAACAACCAAAATAGGAATGTTAAATGGCAAATGGTACAAATATCTTCATAAGTAGTGATGATTTATCCTTACTTACAATTTAAGTGAACTTAAATGGAATTGAGAGGTGACCCCAAAATAATGTTGTCAATTCTCAGATCTAAACATAACCACAATTGATGTCCAAGCATGAAAAAGAGAAAAAAAACCCTTTAGAGAAAATATAGCAAAACCAAAGCTATGGATTGTTTTAGACAACAAGATTAATCATACAAATGTTCAAAAACTTCCAACAACAACATGTATTTATATTAAACACCTACCACAACAACCTTACTAACTTCATTAACTTTTACTTGTGGATATCAATGTCAAAACATAACATGCTGAATTTTTGTCATAATAATTGGAAGGATTGGAGTAAATCAACTTTTGGACATGCACACACATGTAATAATTTCATTGTAACCAACAAATATTCTATTAGTAGTACATGCTTACACAAATAAAATTCATGTTGATTAATTTAAAAACTGACATGTGTAAAAATGTTGAAGCAATTGATGTAAAAGTAACTACTACATGGTGGAGAAGATGAAATAATTAAGGCCCCTATAATAGGGAAAGTTGAACAAACCAAAGAATAATGCAACTAGGTTTTGCATGTATTGTAGTGCAAAGGTTATTGACACATGTCTTGTGACAAGAAAACTACAAAAACAAACACTATTTGTATGTATGCTTACATAGCACATCTTTTGTTCTTAACTATTATTAGATAATTTGGAAACTAACATAATTAGACCAACAATATATAAGTTGCCAAGTTGCAAACCTATTGTATGGGCCTAGATCACAAGTAATGCTTCAAATTTGAATTGATGTACAATGTAACAACATTTGTGTAGTAGAATGTGATTCACAATATCACAAAGTGATAGTACTATTGAGAGGACCAAAACTTCATGAACGATGGCAAAAAATGCTAAATCAAAAGTCAATTATGGAGTGCTTTTATGTAAGTCGAAAATTGAATTAACACAAAATGTAGCAAGTGAACCCAAAAAACCAAAGGTTGAAAAGACGTACCAACCAATTTAAGCACAACGAATGTTATTCGATGTTTGCGAATTTAGGGATTTCAAGACTCCAATTACTTTCAAATCTATGCCATAAGTGAATGACATTGTGATAGAATATGTTAATAAGAAAGTAGCTTGCCTGCAAAAGCATGATGCACTTCCTTGCCTAGGTCAATCTAAAGTTCTTCATCAATTGTTGCTTAAATATATGATGTAAGAAATTGATTTAATGAGGTTTCCTAAATAATGCAACATGTCAAATTTTATGTAGGATACATGAAAGTAATGTTGGAGGTTTTGGATTATAGTACATGGATATTGAAAACAACCTCACAAATTGGAAGGCAAAAAAAATGTTGAAAGAAGTGGTCACAAGAGACCTTGCACCATTTCAAATGTACAAGTTTAATTCGGACTTTGAAATTGTGGACATGAGCATGTGGTCAGATTATCATTTGAACAAGCTTCCAACCTAATAAAACACATGGCCAACAACGATACACAATGAAAAACTTCAATTACAAACCCCAAAAACCTAACAATTGCATCACGAAAAAAATAAAAATAGAAATAAATGGGTTTATTACTATGTATACAATCACTTGTAGGCAAGTTTTAAGTTTTTGATTGTTTTGTTTGTTTAGCCCTTACACCATTATTGTATGGCTAAATTGTTCTAATTTTGATGCAAGTGATGTTCATTGTCTTGGTTGTTGTGTGGATGCACCACTGCAATGTTGATACATATGATATTAATAAATAATAATATGTAATTTTGCAACGTTATGTATGTAGGGACACTACTTGAATGTATGTTGGATAATCAATTGATGCAAAAGAAAGATTTGAACAACATGCACATTGTCCTCCAAAGAAGATGAAACATGATGCTTCCAAATTCAAACCATTTCACATGCATTTCAGTCTTCATATTGAATATACCATTATGAAGAAGTATTTAGTTAATAAAAAAGAAATACATCTAATAATTTTTTTTAAAACAAATATTAAATTATGATATAATGTACTTAGAGGATGCCCTTCATGTGATCCCATTTATTGGAAGCAACGAAGATGAGATGTAACATATCATATTGTACAATTATATCCTTTTATTTATTATCATAATAAAGGATAGAACAAATTTTTTCTTCCACATTATGAAAAAGAATGAGAAAAGATGCACATTACATACTAGTTTTGAGAAAGTCATGGCTATGTTCATAAAACTGAATGAAGTTTATGCCACCATACATAAGCTTGTTAAAGTGCAACTTGTTAAGATTGTCTTGAAGAACCATAGGCATACTTTTGTTGAACTTGATTGCCACCCCTCTACACTTAGTGAAAAGAATAGCCACATAGATCCAAAAATCAAACAATGACTTATGTACACACATAACAACTCATCTACTCTTTATTTGCACAAATTAAATACTAACACCATGTTTCCATATGTATGTCTAGCATCCACAAGTAGACATCCTAGCATAAATTCCAAAAAATAGACAAATATGTGTACTTGATTAAATGCAAGGGCTATAGATACAACTCCTTTCATTAATCCATCCCACCAAATAATAACTTGCAAAAGTGAACCAATGTCATCATCATTATACGAGTTTTTTAATATTCCAGAACGATGTCTGAAATTAACCAATCAAATTGATGAATGATTGAAACATATTCTATCTAGACTAAACATTATTCCATATGGCATGAACTACACCCTCTATATAACATCCAATTTGCCCCTCCTCTGTCACTTTCTCTTGACCTAAAGCTTGAAGAGCACCATCAAGTTTTTATCTATTTATTGAGTGCAGATAAAGTGGTATGGCTTAAAACATGAACAATGCCCCTTATGTAACCTCAAAGAGTTGAATACTATGGAGTAGAAAGGCACAAACTTTATCATGGAAATCATTAGTCTGAGAACAACATGGGTCATTTAGAACATTTGATCGCTTGGCAATAGCTAAGGATTGAAGTCCTTGCTTTGCAAATTTGTCAATCATTGAATGTACATTTGCAATAATCTCTACTTTGTTGATAGCCAAATCCAATATCTACAAATCTAGAAAATAATTATTAAGGGATTATTTGTAAGGATCAAATGAGGAGACATAGTGACACTTATTCAAGAGCACCTTTACTTGCACGATACCATTTTCCATCAAAACCATCAATGTAAGTCAAAGTTGTCCTCTTATCTACTGGGTTGAACGGTAGGAAATGAATCTATGTTATGTTTACATGTGCCTGTAAATCATCAAACATACATGAACTTTAATGATACATTTCATTACAAAGACAACTAAAGGTCACCTATTTCCCATTCTCTAACTACTGTTGTATCGAGAAAGGTCAACCTCTTACCTGTTTGGGATCATCCAAGATTCCCACAATGGCTGCGTTAATAACATCTTGATTTTCAAGGTTGGATGCTATAGTTGCTAGCAAGGACACCAAATCCTTGTCAACACCCGTGGAAAATACTTGTAATCCATTGCCATAATTAAGTTTAAAAAACATAAGCAAACATTGGAAACACTTTAGAGGATTCACACAATATTTACTTCTGAAGATGTGGGTGAAGAGAACAACTTGCCTTAGTACTGTGCTTAATTTGAAACATGAACATACAAGAAAATACCTTTGCATTTCATATATAGGGAGCAATATTCCACTCTTAGTTTTTGCATACCTCAATAAGGTTATTGTCAAATGTTAGTTTGTTCAAGGTAAATGTTCTTGTTTTGTCATTATAAAACACATCCATTCCAAGCATCTCCTCAATGGCAATCATGTGCTTTGTAATAACACCTTGCATTCAATCAAAGAGTTTCATGATCACTTGAACAACACCAACTTTGGAATCAGCAAGGCCTAAATGCCCTTGTCCATACATATACATCAACGTGATGGAATGACGAAGGTAAGTAAGTAATCATGTGACAAAGCCCAAAGGAATAAAATGAAGAACATGTTGGGAGAGTTGATGGAAACCAATGGCCATGGCGATAGACAAAACTATAGGCATGGCAATAGGCATGCCACCAATGAGCAACACCAATAGGTTTTTGATCCCCTCACAATATGGGTGATGTTGGATGGGGTACATGATAAGAATTTGAACAATGATGCCTATGGCAATTGAAATGATGCAAACATTACCAATTGTTATAAGAACATGCAAAAACCCATAAAATCTTGATCATCATGTTTCACATGTCCAAGATAGAAGAAACAAAAGACATATAAAGATGGGGGAACATGCTAATGCAAATAAAAACAATGATAAAAAAACACAAAAATAATGAAAAAACCTTTTGGAAATGGCCCATCTGTTCATGGAGTCCACCAAGAGAGTAACCTTTCCAAGAAAGGTGTACACACCAATGACAATGATAATAACTTCAATCTCGCCTTGCTTACATGTAGATCCAAAAAAAAGTTCATCTCCTAGCTTTTTTGTAGCTAGCATTGACTTTCTAGTTAGTGTAGATTGGTCAACAAAAGATCATGGGCAAGCCATATCATGTGAGAAAACTTACAATCTTTGTCTTTCCTCTAGAATATTTATTCAAGAGTTTGCAAGAACTACTATAATCATAATAAAGTTGCATAACATGTTGTTAAATCTATTTGAGATTTCAATGAGTTTTTAGTAGGCAATTACTAGTTTCATCATCTTAATTTATTAAACATAATTCAAGAACTCAATTGTACACACAAGCAAAAATGTTCCATCTTGAAAAATTTTAATTCATTAAAAATAGTTGTGTAGCACTTGGTTGATTTTCAAAGGATCTCCTTCAAGAAGGTGAACATTAGCAAGGATGATGTCACCTAATTTTATATTGATGACATCTCTTGGTACTAGGATCACAACATCCTATTTATACCATCTCCCATCACGGAGTACCTGATAGTAAATAATAAAATAAGTTTCACTGTTACGGTGTGGGAGAAGATAGCTAGACTTTGATGACACATTATCACTTTCAAAGCATGAAAACCTTCATCAAGTTGAAATAATTCATCACATAAACCAGAAAACTTGTCCACATAGCTTAGGCCCTAGGGAGGTTTCTAGACGTGTTGCTAGAGAAGGGGCAACATCATAGGAAGATCAAATTAGTATGTGTTGACAAACCTTGGTTTTTAGGTGCAAGATGAGCCATGAAGGCTGCTATGTCATTGCTAGCATTGTTTTCTTCAAAAAAACTTATAATAGAGTTCACAAGCAATAAGACTAGAATACCTAGAAAATCTTTTGAATTTGGTGGCATACCCTATAGGTATATTTCATATGAAAACATAATCAAACCCAAAAAACAAAGAAGACAACTAGGTGAAACAACAAAAACAAGCAAAGTTGGAAGCAACAAAAGGAATATGGTCACAAGAATTCATAAAAAATAACACCTAGTTGTGTGTTGTCCACTCTTGGGTACTTTTCCAACATTACATTCCCCCCATTCCTACTTGCCTTCCTCAAATATTGTATTGCCATCGCTATGAATTGTACACCTTTTTTTCTCCCTTTCACCTTCCATCTCCATTCATTCAAAAGGTCCTTAGTCAAAGATTTCAAATGTCAGACCAATTAAAAAAGTTTCACATCTTTCAAATCTTGTTTTAATGTCCTTTAGAAATTGTTGCAGCTTTTGTTGTGTGTCACTGAAAATAAACACAATTGATGTATTTTTGCCCTTACTTTTTTCAAAAACACTTGTTTCAAGGTTTAGGACATTTTATGGTGTCATTAGTGAGTCAAGTTAACATAAGCACTATTCAAAGTATTATGTTGATGAACCTCCAAGATTACATGTGACTATCAGTATGGCATTCACAAGATTTGGTTAGCTATGATGTTTATCATAGACCTATGATGATACCACTACACAACAAACCAATGCAAGAATTAGAAAGAAGAAGACTGCTCAATAGCTTTGGATGAGGTGAAATGGCCAAAATTGCAAGCATCATGGTAGTAGCTAGAGCAATTGTGCTCCTTTTTAATAACAACATCAACATATCCCAACACCTCCTTGTAAGATTTATGTGAAACATAAAAATGTGAGTCCAATATATTACCTTGTAGTGCTACATTTGCTAATTGTACCTTCCTTGTAGAATGGACATGATAGATTTGAAATACCAATATATTACCTTTCATAACAAAACAAGGAATTGGCAAATGCAACAAAGTTGTATTTGCCACAAATGATGGTGTAGATGGGTTGTTGATAGATATTATAATTTGTTTTGTTTCTTATCTAGATTTTGGTTCACTTTTGATACTATTGGAATTTTCTATGGTCACACATGTTGTGTTGTCCCCTACAAATTGTTGGGGGGATGGAACTACACCATAAACCTTGGTTGGAGGTGTATTAAAAAACAAGGCTATCAGAGTGGATGGTTTCCAACAAATTGTCGGCTAGCTGCCGTGCATCATCCAAACTCTTGAAGTTGTCACCAATGATAAAAAGGTGTAATGAAAACAACGAGTCTTTCTAAATAAAGTACAAGTGTCTAATTACTATTAAGCAAACAATTCTAATGTTTACATTTGGCAACTGGATAGTCCATTAGAAGTGTGTTGCAATGCTAAGTGTCATTATAATAAAGTTTGTCACGATTTCACACTACTTCTTCAAGAAAAAACTTGACTTAAGATATTTTAAGACCTTTCATGCGAACACAATTTGGACAATATTAAATTTGTAGATGCATTACTTGATTCCTAAGAATGAATATGATACTACACCATCATTTTGTACTATTCATGCAAAAGGTAGACCCTATTTCATCATCTTTTCTACCAAAGCTGCTATTACATCTAGTGCCTTGATACGATTTGTGGTGTCTTTTAGCTGCAAGGAAAGCTCAGTACAAAAAAAAAAGTTCAGTTTGAGTGCACGCTTGCATTAATAATTTTAGACTCTTCTCATCTTTTTCCACCATTGTCGCCACCACTGATCTTGGGAGTCTAAGGGCAGTTGTGAACATTGTCTATGGATTAGGGTTATTGTTTGTTTACAATTTGTGTATAACTCTTCATGTCACTTATTATTCAAAGTTTAAAGATCTTGTTTGAGATTTGGAATAAAGATAGCTAACTTGGCTTCATGAATGTTCAGTATTTCTAGTCCACGCTCAAGGCCACTTCTTCAAACAAAAAAACTTGAGCGTGTTGCAAAGAGAATGAAAGAGCTTGAACAAGATAATGAATAACGGTTTAGTGTGACATGGGTGTGCAATTTAGGCAATGGGCTCTTCCATTGTTACGTTGACTCATTATTGTTTGACTAACTTTCAACTATTTTATGAACAAATGTAAACACTTTGTAGCTATGACCATAGCTTAATTAGTTACAATCAATACATTTGAATGAAGATAGATAAAAAAATTAAACGCCTACTAACAATAGTTAACGTCATGAACTATCACCAACCTAATCCCTATTGTTAGCCTATTGTCAAAACTTCATCAACCTATAAAACTTTAGGTCTGAATGTACCTTTAAAACCTCACATAACATACACAAAACGCACAAAAACAAAACTGAAGCCCTAAATGTCACCCTCCAGCTCCCATGCTTTGGATGAATGACTACTTAAATATTTGATGAATATGTTACATATTCATCCACTTCCAAAACCCTAAACCCAAATCCAAAAACATCACACACACCACAGGTTCCCATGCTTGGGATGAATATGTTACACGTGTGACATATTCATCCAACCCCCAAAACCCTAAATTTAAATCGTTGCCCATAAGCGACGTACAGACACAATTACACACACAAACCCCGAAACCCTAAACGTCGCACACGACGGACAAAAACGCTGGAGCTCAACACCGTTCCTCTCAATGCTCGTTCCGAGCGATTGCGACTTTTGTGCGGATCGTGTCGAGGAGGAATGGGAACAGTATCAAGGCAGTTGCATGGGCTCTTGCGAATGCGCGCTGCCTATTATCCCAGGCAGCGGATGTGGTATGGCCAGCAGCCTTTGCAGCGCCTCTCACAGGCGCCTTCTTCTTCATCAGGTTTCGCATCGGCAGTAGAGAGTGGCAATAATGACGAACCTTCACCATCATCATGGTTCCAAAAACTCAAGGGGGTGTTTGCAGGCAAGACGTCTCCTGGCGGTTCTGCTCAAGTCGCCCAAGAGTCTGCTACGGTGTCGCAACAAGATCTCACAATGGAAAGTGAGTGCCAAAATTGTTTCATTGTGAGAGCACTTGATAGATATGCTTGATTGTGTAGCTGAGAGCGCTGAAGAGCTTTGTATTTCGTATCACAAATCTGTTGGAAGAGCCTGCAACAAGGCTTTGCAATAATTCAGATCTCTAAACCTTTAGCTCGGTTTAGGTTCTGAATTGCTGTGTTCTTCTGTAGCTTTTCTCTTTCTTTCCCTTTCTCCCGTCTTAGAGCTTCACAAGTAATCTTTAAGCTGCAAAAGAATGGGACACTGGGGGTTTGGTTGTTGACCCCATGTATTCTGAAACTCTTAGGCATTCAAGGGGATAAGGAGAGCTCTAATTCATAAACCCTAGAACCAGATGAGCTAGCTGAAGGGTTATGATCTTCCACGGCTTTTCTTTTCTCCCTCTAATGTTTTGCACAAATTCTGCAATAGTTTGAATAAGAAGTCTTGAACATATTCAGTCTTTAAACCCTGAATTTTCTGAACCCTCAGAACTTTAGGGTTTGGAAACTGCGAAGTTTGCAAAGGAGACAAGAGTGAGGATTGTGTCAGAAGAAAAATGAGGAGTTGACTCTTCAGTGGTTCCCCTTCAATGGCTTTCTTTTGCTCACTGTCAAGACTTTTCTATCTTATTTGTTGCAGATGAGCTTTGCAAAGTGATATCCACACATAATGTTAGCAGTGTTAACTAATGCATCTTTTGGTTTCACAGACTTTGCTGATGAGCTGAAGAAGGCACGGCAGTTTGGAAGCTTGACAACTTTTGGACGAGGTCTACCCCGTGGGGGTGAGATGTCAGCTGTAAAATCTTTGGAAAGACAGGAGGGGATTCTTCGAGCTCTTGCTCGACGTGATCCTGTGGTATGTGGCTCTTCATACCTTTTCAGTGCATATTTTTCTCTTAATCTGATATTTCCAGTGGGCATAAAATGTTTGAGTTTATTTGTGTGAGTTCACTGCAGCAAACATGTTGTCTCGGTGGAGCTGATTCTGATTTTTTTTTGCTAACAAGAGATGTTTCTGGGTCTGCCTATTTTGAGGCACACAGAGAGAGATTTTTGCTGGAGGTTGAATTGACATGGTTGATGTAGCAGTTAGGGTGCTATGTCATAGTTGCTCATAGGATGTGAAAGGAGGGTTGTCCAATCAAGGGCGGGGATTGCAGGTGATGTTTGGCTGTCTTGAGTAAGGAAGGGGGCATCTGGCTGGGCATGGTGGGGTTCCAGCAAGTAGCAGGTCAGCATAAGGCTGAGGTGGCAGCTGAATGTGGGTGTACAGTTCGTGATGTGGAAGATGTGGTGGCCAAATACGAGTGGGCAAAAGAAGCCAACAGGCGTGTCATGAAGCTCAAGGAGGAGGGCAAGCCACTTCCCAAATCTCTTGATGAGGTTGGTTTTTCTCTGGTGGGACTCACATCATGCAATATGCTGTGGATAATAGAAAGCATGATTCATTCACTGCCACATGTTGTGATTTTAAGACATTACTTTCAACCTTACTTTCCAGGAAGGTGACCGCTGTAACATTATACATGCAGAAACAGACTAATGCAGAGGATGGACATGTTTCAGTGTCATTGTGAAAGCTATGCATTGTAATTTCCCATCTGAAAATAGTTTCTCAAGGAATACAGCATTCAAGGAAGCTAGAAACAGTTACTGGAAGCTCTTTACAATGGCAATCTTCAAGTCTCATGTCCCGTAGGGAATCATACTTGGATCTGTCTTTACAGGTGGAAGCAATGATGGGAGGTCGATGGAGTGCAGCTGCTTCAGTAAACTTGGCGAAAACTGGGCAACTGAGTAGGAATGCTGCTTGTCCATGTGGATCTGGGAAGAAATATAAGAGGTGTGTGCTCTTTCTTTCTCTAAATCAGGGTTCCTTTGCTCTTTCCAAACTTGGTTCGCATTGGTGGGCAACAAGGCTCCAGCCTGCAGTCTTGCAAGTTGTGTCTCTTGGGCCCCATCTCTCTGTTCAAATTGGGTGCTGAGGAATGGCAATTGCTTGCCCTAGAATGCATCTGAAGGCCCAAAGATATAAACTTGGAATGCCACACTTCCAGCATTATGGCTGCAAGTTGATTCAGGCATCAATTGCCACATGATGTTAACAATTTGCAAGCTTTGACATTATCTTGTTTGATTCATCCTGTGTATTGATATTTTTGAGGAGCTCTTTTTAGCATGTGATTTGATAATCATGCATATCTGTTGTCTGCATTAGATTTTTCAATTTGTAGCAGTCATGTTGAGAGATCATGTCTGTATCCTGACTGGCATCTTGCTTGCAGGTGTTGTGGGAAATCTGAGACTTGAACTGCATTATGTGCAAAGTATCTGGAGGATGGTCAAGTAATATGGGAAATCTTGTTA